>ERZ827496.308-NODE-308-length-73847-cov-38.163866_pt1 | contig 73847 bp, 82 predicted proteins | sample MGYA00519769_ERZ827496 | MGnify/ENA primary metagenome ERZ827496 (study PRJEB31778, sample SAMEA3449327) | human gut metagenome | biome: human gut; feature: human-associated habitat; material: faeces | place: United Kingdom | collected 2010/2012 ...
AACGACAGGTGCGAAGCACTGGCATCGCTAAAAGGCTGTTTTTTTATGTTTTTGTTTCAGTCCCCAAGTATTTCTCCACTGAGCCTAAGTAAGTGCTGTTTTATTATGCGTAACTGTGCATACCGCCGAGCAGGAAGTTCACGCCAAAGTAGGTGATAATCACACTCAAGAAAGCACATACGCAAAATGCGTGGAAGAAAACGGGGCGGAAAAAACATGGGAGCGACTTTGTGTGAAGTGCCAAGGCATAGACCACAAGCGTGATCAGTGCCCAAGTTTCTTTTGGGTCCCAACTCCAATAACTGCCCCACGACACATTCGCCCACACTGCACCCACAAAGATGCCTACAGCCAACAGAAACACAGCAGGGACAAGCAGCATCTGCCCCACCACATACAGCCGCTGCACCTGCTGGGCATTGTGTCGCAACGCCAGTGCCATCACTCCGTTGAGCATCAAGAATGCCAACAAGGCATACGCCATCATAATCACCGCCACATGGATAGAAAGCAGTGGCGATTGCAATACTGGCATAAGCGGCGTGATTGATGGATTAGTTTCGCCCATCAGTGCCACCATCAGTGTAAGTCCAGAAATCAAGAATCCGAAAGGCAAGCACATGGTGAATTTGTGAGCCAAGCACAACATCATCAACAGCGAGAGCCACGACATCAGAAGCATCGTTTCGGGACCGTTGCTCATAGGGATATGCCCTGCCACATACCAAAGTAAGCCCAGATACACCGTGAGAAACAAGAAGAACGCCACACCAAGCGCATAAATATCAACAAACAACTTAGTATGAGGTTTTTCACCTTTCGCTGCTATGCGTGCGAGATAGAAAAACGACAGTAAACCTATCAACAGTGAAATCACGCCAATCACCAATGTGTAGTCCAGCGAGTTGAACCATTTTTCCGCTTTCAGGCGACTATCGCTCGGCATGTCAGCACCTGTTTCCTTACGCTGATATTCCTTGAATTTATCGATGAATTTCGCACAATTTTCCCAATCGTGCTTCACCACCAGTTCATTCAAATAGTTCAGACCTTTATTCACAAAAATCCATTTGTTCTCGTCGATATCCTGTGGCAAATCTTGCGACACTTGCGAATACCACAACAACTGTCCTTTGTATCTCACAGGAAATATTTTAATGGCACTTCCTGTCGCCACCATTGTGGCTATCTGGAATTTTTCATCGGCTTGCTGCACGCCTTTCGCATCGGTCACCGACGCATCGCCCTGCATCAGTCGCTTCATTGCGCCGTCAAGCAGATAGCCTTCTGTAGGGCTGATAAAATGAGCCAACGACACCATTTTATCGTCGGTTTTCAGCAATTCACGCACTTCCCCACTCTTGATTTTAATTATGGGCTCATGCTTCCAGTCGTCGTAATAAAACATCCAACCTGTCACCACTTGCATTGCAGAATATCCCTTATACGAATTTCTGCCACAAAGTTTTTTGGTGAAGTCGCGTGCAAAAGTCTGTAATGTACTCATACGGTCGTTGTGCATAATCACAATATCAGACATTTGCTCTGCCACATCTTCGGGCAACACGCGAGGTGAGGCTGACGAAGAAAGCGACACCAATCCGAATGCCACTACCAGTCCGCCTTTCAGCACCTTTGAGCGCAATAATTGGCGAAAACGCCCGTTTTTATCAATCATAAGCCATAAGCAAGATAAAAGCAACAAAGCATATCCAGCATAACTGATGCCTATGCCCCAAGGGTCGTGAGCCACAGTGAGTATGGTGGCACCGTGATCTGGATCGTAGCCATTTTGGCAAAAGCGATAGCCATCACGAGCGTAAATCTGATTCATCGACACCTGTCCTTTCTCCGTCTTGTCACCATCATGCACTTTCAGCACGCTCACAAAGTCCATCGGTGCTGTGGTACCTGGATAATAGTCGATTTTGAAGTCCTCAAGCGAGAGGCTGAACGGTAACTGAAATGTGGAGCTGTCGGTCGCTTGGCACACAGACGTAGGTTTACCCTGCTCCAAGCGGATTTTTCCATGCTCGGCAAAGAGCCAAGTGACTGCCGCCCCTATCAGAATGAGCAGCAATGCCAAATGAAATATGAGCGAGGATGCCTTCATCTTGCTCTTTAGCACATACACCAATGCGCTGACGGCAATCAGTGTCCACAGTGCAAAAAATACCCAAGAATCGTAGATGAAGGAGCGCGCCACATCGGTGCCGCTGACTTTTTCTATCACGGTGGCTACTGCCAACGTCAAGGTCATCAGCCACAGTCCAATAAAAGATATGCGTTTAATTGCTTTCATTTCGTATCATACAAAATTCGCCATGGGTAAGCCAAAAGCACACCCACGGCGAAAAAATCATTAACAATAAATTATATTGAGTTGATAAACTCTACTACGGCATCTCTATCCGATTTAGAGAGATTGCGGAATTTTTCCACCGATTTGCGTGCATCGCTCTTTGCAGAACCGTGCCACATGATGGCTTCAATCACGTTGCGGGCGCTGCAGTCGTGCAAGCGATCGTCGGCACCTGTGCACAAGCGGCTCAATCCTCTACCCCAAAGTGGAGTGGTACGGCACCAGCCGGTGCGAATGTCGTTGACCATGAACAAACGGTGTTGCACCAAGTCGGAATAAGGCCAAATCTTCTGATATGGGTATCGTGGAAGTTTTTGTGCCTTAGCACCTACAAAGAAGTTGTTAGGGTCACGAATTTCATCAGCGCCTGTTGTCCAAGATGGGCGGTGGCAGTATGCACAACCGATTTCAGAAAACAGCTTTTTGCCTCTTTGGAATTGGTCGCTATTCACACCGCGCGCTGCTGGCACAGCCAAGCCACGGTGCCAAGCCATCAAGTCGATGTATCGGTTTGAAGCGAATGTGCTGATGCGAGAAGCGTGAACGAACTCGCAACAATCGCAACAATCGCAACAGCATACTTAATGGTTGATAATTTTTGCATTGAATATAATTATTGTGTTTGTTTATTCCTTTCAAAAACCAATGCAAAATTATCCTAAAATGTGTTTTTTATAAATCGCAAATTTGTAGTAAAATTTCAGCCAAAATAATTATTTGTTGCTAACAACATATCATTAAAATCCCCTTTTCTTGGTATGTAACTTAAGTTTTTTCCACACTTCGCCATATAGCAAAAGCAGACAGTTCCACTCTTGTGTTACCGTCTGCTTTCGTGATTATTTCCTATGGTTTCCCTCCTATTCGTTCACCATTCGCCAGTATGGGTGCCCGAACAGGGAATAAATGTGCGTGTCGCGGAAGCCGAGTGCCTCGTAAAGGCGCTTCGCACCCAAGTTGTCGGGCGAACAAGCCAAAATCGCTGGTCTTCCCAGTGATTTAGCATAGTCGATACGCGATTGCATAAGCATACGAGCCACACCCTTGCCACGGAATGATGGCATCACCGCCAGGCTATCGAGGTAGTATTCGCCTGCCTGTGTTTCGGAATCCATCTTTTCGGGGTCGAACGAGCCTTTAATCAATGCCGACAACATGTCGAATGTCACATCACGCCTTTGCGCATAGTCATCACCGGCGTATGCCACAATCGCTCCAACTAATGTGCCGTCGCTTTTTGTTGCCACGGTCACATGGCGCCATGTATAAAGGGTGTCGGGGTGGCGAACCACCGATTCTATCATTTCGATTCGCTCACGTCGCGATTCTGGAATCTGGTTTCCTGCTTTCTCATACTGTTCCATAATGTCATCGTCGAGTGCTTCGGCAACGACCATTGCCACAAATAGTGCGTCGTCCTCTGTGGCTGGGCGTAATAAAATCTTTTCGTCCATATTAAAAAATAAAAAGTGATTATATCATACAAATATAAGCATTTATTTCCTCACACACCACCCCTGCGAGCAAGAAAGTGCAACACACGCAATTAAGTTAAATGAATAAAATTAATTTTAAAGTTAATTTCCTTTGTCAGATAAATATAATTGGTTATATTTGCACTGGAATTAACTTAAAAATTAATATGACAAGGAAATACAGCATAGAACTCATTGAGGAGCATGACGCGGTGAACTTTTACAGCATTCAGCTTGCTGACGAGGAATTGTCGGAACTTGAGCGCTTCTTTGAGAAATTCCCAGAGGGCTGTGAATACGACAAGGATATTGACGTAATCATCTCTTGGCTTGACAAGATTGGCGAGCGTGGTGCTTTAGAGCGGTACTTCCGTCCCGAGGGAAGATATGGTGATGGCGTGGGCGTTGTTCCCATAGATGTGGGCAACAAATTGCGTCTCTACTGTTTGAGGATGTCAGATAAAATCCTCATTTTCGGCAATGGAGGTGTAAAAGATTCCAGCACATGGCAGGACAGCGAAACACTCGCCCCTTATGTGGAAATGCTGATTCACACAAGCCGATTCATTTCTTCACGAATAAAAGACGGCAAAATTGTGATGGTGGACAAAGAACTAATTGGCAACTTAAATTTCTTTCAAGATGAAAAGGAGTAGTATTATAGAGCAAAGGCGGAAAAGCGTCAACCCAGAAACAAGAAGGGCGGTTGATTTCTCATTTCTAATTGTTGACAGAATACACGAGATTTTGGAGAGAAAGGGATTGAGGCAGAAAGACCTTGCCATGCGCTTGGGGAAGAAAGAACCCGAAATCAGTAAGTGGATGCGTGGAACGCACAATTTCACGATAGATACACTTATTTCAATAGAGAACGCTCTGGGTGAACCGATAATATCGGTATGCCACGCCTAACTAAGCATTTATTTCCTCACACACGCACCCCTTTGTGCAAGAAAGTGTACCTCACACGAAACATTGCGCCTCGAAGAAACAGACTCCGAGGCGCAATATTCTTTTATGTGTGTAGCGTTACGGATATTGGAGTCCGCGCAGCTTGAATTGTTCGGCATCGAGTTCTTTCAACCCACAGTCGTCTAATGGACGGTATTCATCGTGGTCGTTGACATAAAGGCGAGGCTTTTGTTCAAACGCCTTGTTGCTCACTGCCGCATCTGCCTTAAACTGGCTGGTGGAGATACCGCCAAGGTCGAGCATCGTGTGGAAAGTGACACGGTTGGTGGCAATAGGCTTTTTCTGGTTTGCCACAAGAGTTTGCCACTTTTCGGGGAATGCCGATTTGAATTCCGACGAAGCCCACAGGATAAACGGCACACGAAGTTGGTAATAAGTTGGGATTGGAGATGAGTGAAGGAAGCGTTGGCGTGAATCATCGAAAATGTCCTCACCATGGTCACTCACATAGCACATAGCCGCCGACATGTGCGTGTCTTTCAACGCATTGATTACGCCTGCGAGCAAAATATCAGTCTCACGAATACTGTTATCGTAGGCGTTCACCATATTCGAGCGATATTTGTTGCTTGCCGATGGAATTTCGTCAGGCGTATAGTATGCACCCTTTCTATCGTAGCGGTCGTAGTAATTGAAGTGTGAGCCGTAGCAGTGAAGCAACACAAACAGTTTGCCACTCTTGTGCTTAGCCAAGTGCTTTTTCAATTCCACCACCAGCGCATTATCAGGCAACTGCGCCATCAGTGGCAAATTGTCCTTGAGGTTGTGCACCTCGTCGGCTTCGCAACCGAGGAAGTCGATAATGGAGTGATTACGGCGTTGGCAACTCAAAAACAGCGTGGAGTAACCAGCCTCCTTAAATGCCGTAACAATGCCTTTTTTATAGTAAATACCGTCGAAATCGTCTTCACTACCTACTGGGGTGAGCAATAGCGGCACACTTTTATGTGTGGTGTTGCTCATGGTGATAGCATCGTAGTATGCCACCACATCTTTACCCATTGCGCCAAGCAGCGGAGTGGTGTTGCGTTGATAACCATAAATACCGAAGTTGTCGGCACGGGCAGTTTCGCCCACAATCAGCACATACACTTCTGGAATGCTGTCGGGGTGGGTGCAAGTGGCATTGTATGTGAAATCTTTCACATTCTTGTCGTAGTTGAATGTCTTTGTGGCTCGGTCAATCGACAATGCCAAGTTGTAGCAAGCATTCACTGGAAAGATGTCGTCTTCCATCGCAAATTTCTTATCCACAGCGTAGGAAACGCCGATAAGCACCACGCCCAATGCCATCACGCCATACGCAATCTTGCGTTGAAGTTTACGGAATGTGGGTTGAAGTATCTCCTTGTTCAAAATCGACAGCACAGCCACAACCATGCCTGAAACATAAACCACTACTACAAACAGCACTGCTGGGAGCAAGTTGGAGAGCAGTTCGGTGGTTTCGGTCGGGTTGGTGGTGGTGAGGTTCAGGAACATGTCAACCGCAATGGGCGATTCTCCATAAAGATAGAGCAGCACAATCTGGAATGCATCGAGAAACACGAAGAAGAACAGCCACCAAAACATTTTGCCGGGCTTCGAACTGAGCGTGAACGCCAACCAATACAGCCCTAACGGAAACACGATTCCCGCTATGCGAACTATTGTTGAGGTGGACTCGGTGAAAAACATCATCACATTTGGCAATATCAACATTGCCAAAAATGTCCAGAACACAATCTGCTGATTCTTAAATATGTCAAGAATTTTCTTAAAATGCTTCATTTAAACTAAACATAAAACCGGTTTGACCCGACTTGCCAATGCCGTAATCCAACCTAATATTCATACGCCTACGAAAGGCAAAACGATAACCAACTCCAAAATTCGGCAAAATGTGCTTAAAGCCGTCCATGTTGTGGAACACATTGCCCACACCAGCCCAAAGCACCATGCCATGTCGTCCCCAAATGTGCTGACGCAATTCCACTTGGGCATTAATCATGTGCTTGTCGCGATAGCGGCCTAAATAATAGCCTCTCATGCGGTGTGTGTCGCCCAAAAGCGCCATCTTCGCCCACGATGGATTACCGAAGTTAAACAGTGCCCAAAAGTCGGTGGCAAGCGTGCAGTCGCGCCACAGCGGACGGTAGTAGTTTGCCCTTACGTCGGTGGTTGAGAATGCGTAGCGATTCCACAGGAATTTCGGAAAAAACGTTTGTGCCACATACAGATAAGCACCCGTCTTGGCATCGGTAACCATATCGCGTGTGTCATACTCCAGGGCACAGCCTGCGCCATAATTGCGGAGCACTAAATGCTGCCCTTGCAGCAATTCGGGGCGTGCTATCGTGTCGCTGTTCACATAATCCCATTGCAATATCGGGCCAAATCTGAGGTTGTCGGCAATGCTGAAAAGCAACTCGGCATCAATATTTGCCAAATACTTTTTCTGCATCGTTTTGTTGTCAGAGTTGTTGCCATTCTCATATCCCATGCCCCAAAAGTAAAGTGGCTGATACTCAAATGTTACTTTGGTAATCAATCGCATGTTGTTTGGGAAAAGGATATTTCCTGCGAAATTCAAATCCCAGAAATTTTTCGTCGTGTAGGTGGCTGAGAGTTGCGCATTGGAAAGTTGGCTCAAACTGTCGCAGCCGTTCAGTCGCATCGACGCTGCGCCTACAATCGACAATGCCAATCCCGAAACCGAGTCGAAATGAGGTCCACCCAATACGCTGAATGTGCTGGTGCTTTGAGCATCGCCACCACCATCAAGCGAGAAATAGTCGAGCACTTTGCGCACGAACGACTTCTTCACTGGCACCAACGATGCGCTGTCAGTCACAAGCCCAACAGAGTCGGGGGCAATGGTAACTGCACCATTTCCCTGCACTGCCGCTAACACCAACATCATCGATACGAGAATATATTTCATGTATTGTCTCTTGTGAAAAATAACAATCCGGAATCACTCAGTTCCCTACATAATCCCAAATCGGTCATTAGGGCTTGTGGTATTTCGGAGTTTTAGAAGAATGAATTTTGTTTGTCTTTTAATGAGTGATAGCGAGCTATTACGAATTAAAAACAAGCAAAAGGCATCTTATAAAAGCCGAAAGACCGCAAGAAGTAATCTATAAAATCATTACACGGCCTAATGACCGATTTGGGATAAAGTCAAAATCGTTGCAAAGATAAGAATTTTTAAGGCAAAAATCATCAACAACCTTTCAGAAAAAGCGAAATAAGAAAATTTATCCGTAATTTTGTACTTCGTTTTGTTTTCTACATCTATGAAATTAAAAGACAACACTTATTTTCAACTGTTTTCCACTTTTTTCAAAATCGGAAGCTTCACCTTTGGCGGTGGCTGGGCTATGATTTCCATTATCCAGCGCGAGGTGGTGGAGAAGCGCCATTGGATTAAGCAAGAGGAATTCCTCGATTTGCTGGCCATCGCGCAGTCGATGCCAGGCATTCTTGCTGTGAATATCAGCACGGTGATTGGCGACAGGTTGAAAGGCGTGAAGGGCAGTCTGGCTGCGGCGTTGGGCACCATTCTCCCCTCTTTTATCATCATTCTGATGATTGCCATTTTCCTCACTCCCGACGCTATTAAAAACAACCCTACCCTCACCGCTATTTTCAAGGGCATTCGTCCTGCGGTGGTGGCGCTTATTATTGCACCTGTGATTACCACGGCTAAATCGGCGGGCATCAATCTCAAAACGGTGCTCATACCTGTGGCTGTGGCGTTGCTCATTTATTCAGGCCTGCCCATCATTTCCAATCCGGTGATTTTCATTTCCATCGGTGCCATAGGTGGTTACCTCTATTTCACCCACACTCAAATGCAGAAAAGAAAGGAGGAAAAGGCATGATCACCACTTACCTCCGCCTCATTTGGGCATATCTTCAAATCGGTTTGTTCGGTTTCGGTGGCGGATATGCGATGCTGTCGCTCATTCAAGGGCTGGTGGTGGGAAAAGATTGGTGCCCACAAATCACCACACAAACCTTCACCGACATCGTGGCTATCTCGCAAATGACGCCGGGGCCTATTGGCATCAACAGTGCCACCTACATTGGCTATGTGGCCACAGGCAGCGTGCTGGGGTCTATCGTTGCCACTTTCACGGTGGTGCTTCCTCCTTTCATTTTGGTGCTGTATGCCAGCCACTTCATCGCACGCCATCAGGAGAGTGCTATCATCAAGGGCTCGTTTATGGGGCTTCGCCCCGTGGTGGTGGGATTGATTGCCTCGGCTGCGCTGCTCCTAATGAACAAGGAAAACTTCGGCGACACTTCCATCGATGTGATAAAAAGTGTGGCTATCTGCTTGTCTTCGCTCGGCACAGTTTATTTCACAAAGATTCACCCGATTCTGGTCATTGTCGTGGCTGGAATTATCGGCTATTTCATTTTTTAAGACTCGCAATGAACTACAACGAAACTATCAATTTCTTATTCTGCCAGCTGCCTGCTTTTGAACGTCAAGGTGGGGCTGGCTACAAACCCGGACTTCAAACAAGCCAAGACTTAGACGATATGGTGGGCAACCCTCACCGCTCCTACAAGTGCATTCATGTGGCTGGCACCAACGGCAAGGGCTCCACAAGCCACCTTTTGGCGAGCATTTTGCAGGAGCAGGGCTACAAGGTGGGATTATACACTTCTCCGCACATAGTGGATTTTAGGGAACGAATCCGTGTGAACGGCGAGAAAATCAGCAAAGAGGCTGTGGTCGATTTCACCGAGCGTTTTCTGAAGTCGGGCTATCATGGCCACCCCTCTTTTTTCGAACTCACCTCCACCATGGCTTTTGAATACTTCAAAATGCAAAATGTGGACATTGCCATTATTGAGGTGGGACTGGGCGGCAGGCTCGACAGCACCAATATCATCACCCCGATTTTGAGCATCATCACCAACATTTCAATCGACCACACGCAATTTTTGGGCAGCACTCCTGCACAAATCGCCTCGGAAAAAGCTGGCATCATCAAGCGTGGCGTTCCCGTGGTAATTGGCGAGGCGGAAGGCGAAGTGCGCACCACATTCGAGAATAAAGCGAAGGCGGAAAATGCCCCTATCACATTCGCCACCGACTCCCCCACTATTCAAAACGCCTATTGCGAAAACGGCCACTGCCGCATCGAATCGCTGGTTTACGGCACACTTATCAACGAACTGGGGGGAGAATACCAAATCAAGAACAGCGCCACAGTGCTGACTGCGCTTCAAACGCTGAAAGACGATGGAATCCAAATCAGCGACGATGCCGTGAAAGCAGGTTTTTCCCATGTGATTGAAAACACTGGGCTGATAGGCAGATGGCAAACCATCAGCACCAATCCTCGTATCATCTGCGATTCGGGGCATAATGTGGGGGCTTTCACACAAATCACCCACCAACTGCAAAACGAGAATTACGACACCCTGCACATGGTGATGGGCTTTATGGCAGACAAAGATGTGGATCATGTGTTGGCGATGCTTCCCAAAGATGCCATCTACTATTTCACGCAAGCCGATTCGCCACGCGCAATGACCGCCGACAAACTGCTTCAGAAAGCCGCATCACACGGCTTGCACGGCAAGTCCTACCCCACTGTGGCTGAAGCCAAAAGCGCCGCCATCACCGCCGCCACCACTTCTGACCTCATCTACATCGGTGGCAGCATGTATGTGCTCGCCGAAGCCCTAATGACCGATTTGGATTAAAAATCTCCTAAAACCACAACGCCATAACGTAGGGACATGCCTTCGGCATGTTTCAATGCAAACAGCAATGTATCAACGCATTGGAAACACGCCAAAGGCATGCCCCTACGTCATAATGGATTCGCAGATTTAACACGCCCTCCCATCTGGTAGGGAACGGTTGTTCACCCTCTCGTCGTTCAGCTCGTCCCTCGCATTCACTCCGGAGGGTGAACCACCGCTCCCGTTAAAGCTTAGAACCAAGAACCCGGCTATGCGAGGCAAAATGGATTTCAGCCTAACAAGGACAGTTTGGTTGCAAACTCAAAGGGCCAACCGCAAGCCAAGGCAGTTGCCGCGGATCGTCGGGTAGTAGTAGTAACGATACGACGAGCGACAGTTCCCGACGACGCCCCAACTACCGCCACGGTACACACGGTACGACCCACCGTAAGGGCCTTTAGGATTGATCTGCGCACCACTGCTGTAATCTCCATACCAGTCGGCGCACCATTCCCATACATTGCCACTCATATCATAGATGCCCAACTCGTTGGGCGATCTCGTAGCCACAGGGTGAGTTTTAACACCACTATTATCATCATACCATGCCACGCTGCCTAAATTGTTACTGCCGCTGTATTTATAGCCACGGCTGTTGTTGCCGCCACGGCAGGCGAACTCCCACTCCGCCTCGGTGGGCAGGCGGAAGTGCTGACCGGTAAGGGCGTTCAGCTTGCGGATAAATTCCTGGCAGTCGTTCCAGCTGACCCATTCCACTGGCAGATTATCGCCTTTGAAACGGCTTGGATTGTTGCCCATCACCGCCTTCCACAACGCTTGCGTCACCTCGGTTTTGCCAATATAGTAACCGCTCAACGTGACACTGTGAACAGGCTTTTCGTCACTTTCTGCGTCACCGCCCTGCTCGGAGGTGGCACCCATGCGGAATGTGCCACCTTCCACCCAAACCATATTATACTTTATGCCATTCACTGTCAAAACGCCATTTGAATACGAAGCCTTTGGGACTACGCCTGACACACCAGCTCCATTTTGGGAAAGAATCATCAGCAATCCAGCCACAATGGCCACTGCGATAACTACCGCCCATAGCCATCCACTCTTGAATACAGGCTTTTTTGATTTGTTCGCTCTATTTTCAAGATTAGAGACAAACTCCGCTATGGTTTGGGTGCGCTCGTGGCGACCTTTCATCGCCATAGCAATGGCGGAAATAACAGGGCGACTTATGTGCTTTTCTTGCAACTCAGCCACTGGCAGTCCTTCGCAAAGAACTTCTATTGCTTCAGGTGGCGTGTTGCCTGTGAGTAGTTTGAACAGCGTGGCAGCAAGAGCATACACATCGCTCTGTGGCGAGAAAGACTGCTCTCCGTTTTTGCGATACAACACCGCTGGCGAATAGCCGTAACTGATGCACGCAGGGGTACAACCCTCGGAAATGACGGCGGCGTACTGCTTAGCCACACCGAAATCGATTACAATTATCCTGCCGTCTTCTTTGCGCTTCATCAAGTTGCCGGGCTTGATGTCGAGGTGGTTGATGTTTTTGCTGTGGATATACTCCAATGCGCTGGCGGCATCTTTCACATAACCAAGAGCCTCCGCCTCAGGAATGGCACCACGACGCTTCACCATATCGCCAAGCGACTCGCCCTCAATATATTCCATCACATAATAGGCTGTGCCGTTTTCCTCAAACACGTCATGAATACGCACAATGTTGGGGTGATTAAGCCTAAAGATGGTTTTGGCCTCCTTGATAAACTTCTGCTTGAAGCGCTCCACAATCTCACGGTTGCCAGTAGTGGGGATAGTCACGTGGCAAGTGGCATCGTCACGCTCACAATATTCCTTAAAGAAAAACTCCTTAATCGCCACCTTGCCCTCAAGCAAAGTGTTCTCAGCCAAGTAGGTGATGCCGAAGCCTCCCTGCCCCAGTTTCTTAATTATCCTATATTTTCCACCCTGAAGCGTGGAATTAGCCCGCAATGCGTCCATAATATGCTGATGTTAATTAGTTTCTGTCAAATGATTGTTCATTCCTTTTGCAAATATACAGATAATTATTTATTTGCACCACCATTCTCACATTTAATTATCAATGGAAATTCACTGGTAACGCATAGATAAACAACACATCGGATTGAGGATGTGTCAAATCACCAAAAATGACAGCACCATAGCGTTTTGGGAATTTGATGCAGTTTTATACCAAGAAACCATTTTGTCATCAGGGGTTTTTCGCCGTGCAACGGCGAGCGGTTTTTATCCTTTTGGCGATGCCACCGACCTCGCTGGAGAGGGCGGCGTTGGTGATGTGGTGTGGATGATTCAAGCCCCAGCTTGAAATCAGACATGCCACAGCACTAACGATAGGTGCGAAGCACTGGCATCGCTAAAAGGCTGTTTTTTATGTTTTTGTTTTTGTGCCCCCAACATTTATCCACTGAACCATAATCTATGCCCCCAGTAATTTTCCACTAGGTCAAAACACCTCTCCACAAAAAAGCAAAAAATCAGCCCCCGCAGAAGACGAATGCGCTTCCTGCGAGGGCTGTGTATATATTAAAATGGAGCGGCGGATTAATCAAGCACCGCAATCACATCGAATTGAATGAGGGTGTTTTGTGGAATCTCCTTCACTGCCATACTTGTGCGTGCTGGATATGGTTCCTTAAACTCTCTGGCATAGATTTCGTTCATCTCGCTAAACAGATACATTTCAGAAAGGATTACGGTGGTTTTCACCACATTATCGAGTGTGGCACCAGCATCGGCAAGAATGTTGCGCACATTCTCAATCACCTGCATGGTCTGCGCTTGAATACCCTCTGGAATCAAACCAGTTTCGGGATTCACAGGCAGCTGACCGGAAACAAATACCATATTGCCAACCTTGATGGCATTACTGTATGCCCCAATTTCTTTCGGAGCATTCTTAGCTGACACTTTCTTTTTCATATCTTAAAGGAGTATATTTTTAAAAGGAAAAAACAGTACGGCTATAAGCCGGGTTATGTAGTCGCAATAAAGCGACCGTCTGTCATTTATCTGTCCGACATGTTGCCATGCCGATATAGCAGTCTACCCCTCGACAATGGGCGAGCAACCCTTGAATGCCGATATACTTGACCTTGCAACTCACAGGTAGTGCGGCACACCATGTCACCACAGTGCCCGGTGAGCTCTTACCTCACCTTTTCACCCTTACCCACACCGAAATGCGGGCGGTAGTTTTCTGTCACCTTAACCCCAAAGTCACCCCCAGCTTCCCGTTAAGAAGTGTGATGCTCTATGTTGCCCGGACTTTCCTCTCGATATTCCCCGCCGAAGCAAGGAAACACGAGCGACAGACCACCATACTGTTTTATCGGCACAAAGATAACACTTTTTTCCGAATCACCGACCAAACCGCCCCACTTTCCAATCAAAGAGGCCACATCCTCCTCGCGAGCCGTCCGACAAAAGTGACTATGTTTTTCGCCAAAGTCAAACATACCCCACCACAGGCATCTAAAATCTAATTTCTAATCTCTAACTTCTTCAAAAATCTAATTTCTCAAAAAAGCGCGAATGGCTTTCAGCGGAATGCCTAAGTTGAAATTGTCGCTTCGGGCGTATTTAGCAAAATTCACAGCCACGAGTTCGCCATTGGCATTAAGCACGGGGCTACCACTCGAACCTTGCACCGTGGCAATATCATACAGCACTCGCTCGCCGTCGGGCTGCTGAGTCACAGCACCCTTAGTGAGTTGCGAAAGAATGCCCTTTTTCGTATATCCCAATTCCACGCCAGCGTTGTAACCTATCATATAAAGCGCATCGCCAATCGCCAAATTATCTTCTGCCTCAAACGGATTAAACACATAAGCACCCGATGGCGTAACTTCGTTGGTGAGTTTCAGCAAAGCCAAGTCCACTTCCTGTGCGCCAGCCGTGCGCACCACCCGACATGGGTGCCTCTTCAAGAATTCATTCTCGCTTTTCGGACTCGAACCCTCCAGCGCAATGCCCAACTCACACACAGGGTTGATTTCAATTCCACGTGGGTCTTTGATTTGCTCAAGCATTTCCACTGCATTTTGCGCCTCTTCGTATTCCTGCTCCATCTGCTTAGCGGCAGCCACGAGCTCTTGCAGGCGCTCTTCATCAGTAGTCACCAAATCGCCATATTCATCATACCCCACAATCGAATTAGCTTCTGCCTCGGCTTGCGCATACGCATTGCGGAGTTCCTCCATATATGCTTCGGCACGCTGTTGCAAAGCCGACATAATGGCTGTGAAATTCTTCTTCACCAAATCCCTGTCGATTGGAGGCGAAGCCACATGCCTATTGGTAAGCAGTCCGCCCTTCTCGTCGATGAAGAACGCTGTACCGTAACTCACAGCTGGATTCTTCTTCACATCCTTCACATCTTCAGTAAAGTTCTGTATATTCCCGTCTTCATCAAGCCCGGTAAAATACAGCGTGTAGCCAGATGGCAACTTCATCTCATAGTAATACTTATTAATCACCATCACCACACCCGACTTCTGCTCATCGTACAACTGCTCCGGCTTCTTAGTGCAAGCACAAAGCAGCACCGCAGCCAACACGCTCAAAAACAATATCTTTTTCATAATCAAAGTTTCTTTTCCGTAATTCAATGTATATTTTCCGTAATTCAAACACACAAATCAAAATACACATCCCACAAATTTAACAATTTTTCCCCACAAAATTCCCATTTTTTTGCAAAGAATAGAAATTCACTAATCCGTAATAAATGAATGTGAGGTACAGGAAAGGTTCATATTATTCGTGGGGAGAGGTCACCCAATCAATGCCTAACCAATCAGCAAGATTCACCGATTGAATATGCCCACTCCCCTCTTGCCATACGAAAGCGAAGCCCTCATACTCCTTCGGCACACGCAATCTGGTGCCTGCTGCCGCCAGTTTGCTCCATTGCGGCCTGCCATAGTCATACGATTCTCGGTCAAGAATCACCTGCTTGTTCACATAGTCGAAACGATAAAACCCGCCACCCAGACACCAATCGTCGGGCCACAACAAATCGCGATGCAACTTCACATCGCCCATTCTCAAATATCCTTTACTCGTGATTACAAATTTCCAAGCCATACCCAATCATAATTATATCAGTAACAAAATTACAAAAAATCGCCCATTTTCTCACAAAAACCTCAAAATACCCTTACTGCGCCCCGTAGTTTGGAATTTTTGATATTTTTTTATTTTCTCCACACCTCTTTGACTATCATTTAATTAACCACTCAAACACGATTTCTATCTGAAAAAACGAAAATTTTTGTTACGGAAAAATTTGGTGGGTTAAATAAAAATGTCTAACTTTGCACCCGTCAAACGATAACACAGTCGCCAAATGACACTGGAGAGATGGCGGAGTGGTCGATCGCGGCGGTCTTGAAAACCGTTGAACTGAGAGGTTCCGGGGGTTCGAATCCCTCTCTCTCCGCACAGAGTCCTGTAAATCGAAAGATTTACAGGACTTTTATTTAATGGTCTATTTTCTTAAATGAGCACAAATATAGGCTTACCCGATAAACATTGTGGAATATTGATTACAACCAGTTAGGGAAGCCTTTACCTTTATCTTTTATTATGTTGTACACGGATAGCACACACGAATTTTTGAGCCATAAACGAACGTTGTGGAGAAAATCCGATTGGGAGAAAACTTGTGATGATGAAGGAAAGTTCTTTGGTTGGTAATTATGCATCAAAATATACTTTTGGTTTATTTCAAGGCATTTTTTCTAACTCGTTTCTTGCAAGGAAGAATAAAAATATCTATCTTTGCAGTTAAATATTTAGCTTTGCAATAAACTATGAGTGTATTATACGGAACAAAAATAAACCAACTGCTTGCCAATACCGCACCGACAGGGCTGTTATTTGCTGACTGTCTGAAGAAGAAAGGCTATTCAGTCCAACTGCAAAAGAAATACAGAGACTCTGGATGGCTGACAGCTATATGCAAAGGTGTGATGTGTCGCACTGGTGCCCGTTTGAATGCTTATGATGCCATAGCGTCATATAACAAACAGATGGGTGGCACCCTCAGAGTGGCTGCAATGTCTGCCTTGGAATATACGGGGTTCAACCATTATGTACCAATGGGAAAGCCTGTTCTGATGGTGGCAGCACCAACGTTCAAGACACCATTATGGATGCAAAGTGATGTCTATGACGCTACCTTCCGGGTGTTTCACACAAATGCCTTCTCGTATACAGAGACAATAGAAAGAGTTACGGGCAGTGGCACGTTATATGTTTCTTCTCCAGAACAAGCGTTCTTGGAGAGTCTAATCTTGGCTCCAAAGTCATACAGCTACATGGATCTGTACTATGTTATGGAGCAACTGACCACCCTACGTTCTGATGTTGTACAGCACTTGTTGGAAACTTTGGACAACAACAGAGTAAAGAGGATGTTTCTGTATATGGCTGAAAAGGCAGGTCATTTTTGGTTCGAAGAACTGCATCCCGAAAAGATAGATGTCGGGACTGGGAAAATCCAAGCTGCTACCAATGGTACATTTAATCGTAAATATAACATGACTATTCCAAAAGATTTAGAAGAATATGAGGGATAAGTACAAGAAGCAGGTCGCATTATTGATAAGAATTATGCCGTCTGTATATCGTATCAAGGAATTTGCCGTGCATGGTGGAACAGCCATTAATCTGTTCCGCAAGAATTTGCCACGGTAGCCCTGATTGGAGTCTGTGTAGTGCCGGTGATTTGTCCAAATATCCTTCTGTCCATTGAAAATTGCTCAATATCAGAAATCTGAAGGAGCATAACATTCAAAAATATGAGCAGAGAATTAAAAAGTTGAAAGACTTCTTATTTCCCAAATAGATTGAGTTATCGAGGCTGAGTCAAAACTAATAAAATGTGAAGAAAAGGCTAAACGTAGGAGGTGCGGGCATTCCTGCCCGCACCACTGCAGACAGCCGTAACTAACTGACTTTCTTGCTGCAATGCCGCAGGCAAGAATGCCCGCGGCTCCTACAGTTTGCATTGCAGTTTATGCATATTTCATCATTTTATTACTTTTGAACACACCCTCCTCCGTTGGTGAGCATACGAGTTAATATTACTTAACCTTTTGACCCTTGCCATTGATGATAACACCTCTACATTCTGAGTCCTTGCAGAGGTAGAGGTCATAGCCTATGGCTTTGATGCTACTATATACAGGAGGTGTGATAATCTTACCTTCTGGAGACATCAGACCGTGCCAATCATATTCTGTCTCGTACTGTTTGCAGCGAGCGACTGCATGTATAGGAGATGGCACAGAATTCATTTCTTCACTTGTCACGTTGCCTTCATCGTCATAGTTCTTTGTTGACTCATAACGCAACTCGTTGGTCTCGTATGTCAACTGCTCCACATTGTAGATATAGAAGTCATTGATGAGCTTGCCCTGCAAGGTATATCTGCGAATGATATGGTCAGGAGTAATCTCGGTTATCATTTCATCCAATATACTGTATTTAGCTTCGGCGAATGGAAAAACAGTACCCATAGAAGCGTTCAACACACTTTGCTTTTTGCCCTGAGTGACAATCCAGAAAGTATCGACAGGCTCTATTGCATCATACTTGGCAGTCAACACCCAGTTTCCCTGCTTGTCAATCAAACCTACAGTGTTGAGGTCGCTATTTGCAATAACACAATGATTGTTGTGAAACACATAGCCGTCATACTCTGGATTGTATGGAGTCTTGAGGTCTATGGCTACTTTTCCTTTCGCATCGATGAACTTCAGCCATCCATTATCATCGACACAAGCCAGACCGTCGGAAAATATCCACGCATGGGCATACTGAGGTTTGATAGCTACCTCACCAGTCAGAAGGCTTAGATAACCACGTTTGTCTCCACTCTTGTAGCAAGCCAGCGTGTCCCTACCCAACGGCTTGAATAGCCAGTCAATATCTGTAACAGTCTTCTTGCCGTCAGCATTCTTGACATAGCCAGGGTTGTCATACAAATGGAAATAGGTGACTCCTTGGGAGAGTTTCATGGTATCATAAACACATTCTTTAGCTCTGCACTTCCAAGGGAGTTCCTCATAGAACGCATGACAAACACTATACACCACAGCAGCGGTCAACATCACCATAATGACAGCAAAGGACGAACCGACAACACGGCGTATGAACTTGCCATACTTGGAGTCGTCGTTCATGCCAAATATTGTCGTAAACCAGTTGGCTATACTGGCAAGGATGGCGGTGAATCCGTGCCAGAACAATACGAAAGCTCGTTTCATGGATGTCGATTTCATTTGTTTTCCTCCTCATCAAAGGCTTCATCAGCCATGTTTGCATATAGGTTGCGGCGCTCTGATTCTGATGCAGGAACCGCACAACAACCTTTCATCTCTGCTGTCTTCCACTTTGCCAGACGACCGAAGAGATTCATACGGGTGCTACTGTCTTTCTGCATCGAAGCACGTGTTCCCTCATTGCTGTAGTCAAAGTTTCGGGCATTGCGGATAGACATTGACATGGCCACCTCTACAGAGTCTTGGTTGGCTCCCATATAAGTAAATGTCCATCCCTCGCCACGCAGCCGTTCCACAAGTTCCTTAATGGTCTTGCCGTTATACTCGCGAGAGGCATTCTCCATACCGTCCGTGATGATGGTAACGACCACCAAAGCATCCTTCATGCCCTGTATATGCTTGTGCATACCAGTCAGCGTCATGCCCATAGCGTCGTAGAGTGGGGTTGTACAACATGGCTGGAAATCCTCTATATTCAGCGGCTTGGCTTCTGCCGCAGGTGTTTTGTCATACACATGCTTTGTCTCACAACTACAGAATGTCACCAACGACACGAAATGGTCCTGAGTATCGGCAAACTTCTCTTGCGCCTTTTTTATGCCAGCTAAGGTTTCGTTGAATCCTTCAACAGCGGCTTGACGTATGCACTCCATCGAACCGCTACGGTCGAGGATGATTACATTGAAGACCTGGGTCTTCTGGATTTCTTTCTTTACTTCCATTTTCTTTTATTTTTATATTGTTAGTCAAATGAACGCATAGTCTTGATGAAGGTTAATCGTACCATGCCAAGAATCTCTATCGCCTTGTCAAGGCAAGTTTTCAAACTCTCCTCGCCATTATAATAGAACTCGCAACCTGCCGAGACATTCTTCAATGTCTGGTCTATATAAACCTTGGCAAGCTTGATTTCGCGAGTTATCTTGTTGCAGACTGCAAGGACTTTGGTTTCTTCCCCTTCATTAACCTCATACATTTGGGGGAATACGACAACAAGATAGTCTTCATCGTCTGAACTTGATCCCATCACATAGAACGTTTTCATCTGATAGCGGATAAATATGTCACCTTCATCATCAATCTGAGGCTTGAACCCTAGAGACTGTAGTACTGAGACTACCATTTCATGTTTTGTCATAATACTTGTTGTTTAGTCGTTGTTATCGTTATCGGAACCTTCATCACTCTCGCCATTATCAATCTTTTCAATAGAGTCGCGGGCGAACATCAGAGCAGCGGCAAGGTGAAGGATCATATGACGAATCACCTCCTCCAGGTCTTCGTTGCCAAGAAGGTCACGTTCGTAGAAGATCCAAAGGCTATCGCCGAGGGTGTATGCCTTGACATATTTGAGGGTGGAGTTGATTTTCTCTTTTAATTCTTCATACTTTTCCTTGTTGTCCTTCTCCAAATCGTAAATGCTGGGCACCGAGATGTTGAGGAAATTCTCATCATCTTCGTTGTACATATAAAGGTAGTTGATGCCCTCGTAGTTGAAGGAAAACCCCAACGATTCAATATCTTCCAAGTTAAAGCCCAAGTTTTCAAAGACTGCCAAAATCTTTTCTTTCATCTGATTTAATTTTTATGGTTATTACTATTGTTATCTAAAGCCTATGGTTACAGGTTTGAGTCCTTTGTCCTTTGGGGAGAACTCGCTCCTCACACGCTCATATTCCCGAAGTGACTTGATGCTAACAGAAGGACTTCTTGTCGCTATGATTTCTTCCAATACTTCTTGCGTGATACCTTGTTTCTTTCCGTCAGGGCTCTTGATGGTCTCGTTGAACTTCTTGCGAGCTGCCGACTTGACGATGTAGCTGATGTCAGAGCAGTTGTAGCCGTTGGTCAATTCAGAAAGATGGGTTGTGTCAATATCGCCTTCTGTGGGGAGTTTCGACAGTTCCAAGGCAAACAGACTCTTGCGTGCTTCTATGTCAGGCATGTCGATATACACCATTTCATCTATACGTCCGGTTCTCAGCACCGCCTTGTCTATGCGTTCTGGATGATTGGTAGCTGCGAGGACATAAACACCTTTGTCGGAGGCATTGTTGAGCATGCACAGAAACTCATTTACCTCGCTGTCATAATGTTGGTTGCCTTCCTCACCCGAACGTCGTGGCACCATAGCATCAAACTCATCAAAGAAGAGCAAGGTAGGAGCGTTCTTCTCTGCTTCCTTGAAAACCTCGCCAATCTTCTGCTGGGTTCCGTGAACCCAAGTGCAAGCCAAGTCATCGGGAACGATCTTCATGAAATTGATGCCGACCTCCTCTGCCATCTTCTCCGCAAAGAAGGTTTTTCCACATCCTGCCGGGCCGTAAAATAGCATGGACGGAGGCTTGATGCCATAGACTTCGGCACATTCTCGGTTTTGGAGTACGTTGATGAACCCTTCCGTCACTCTCTGCTTCAGTTCGTTCATGCCGGCAACATCACCGAAACCATTGCCTTTCTTCTTTAGTGGAGTGGGGTTCTGCTCTACTGCTTCTTTGGCAACCTTTCTGACCTGCTTTTCTGCTGTGTCGGAAGGTTTCTGTCCGCAGATGCGGCGCAACCAGTCTTTTTCTGTTTCTGTCGTATTCATGTACATTCCTCCTCGTTTCGTTAGTTGTACTTCTATAAAGAAAGATGGGTAGAACAAGCATCTTCTATCATCATTCTTTTGTTTGACTGAAAAAAATCCCTTTCATCATCGTATGATAGCCATCATAGTCTGATGAAAGGGACTGAAAGATTTTTGTCCAGCAATATTTACACCTGGTGAGTCGGTGGATTATCCCTCCACTGTTCAATCATCCGCTTGCATCCTTCCACAATATGCAAGGCCACACTCTGATACACGGCATCAGTTTGATAGTGCGGATCCATAACTGCGGTGTCTGTACCAAATGCCTGTTTGTCGAACATGATAATCCTGTCCCAATTCGTATAGTCAAGCACTCTGGTAATGGCATTACGGTGTTCCGCATCAAAGATAACAATGCAGTCTGCCTCCTGCAACTTCTCACGAGTAATGGGTGTGGTCATGCCTTTCAGGTCATAGCCCAACTCTCTGGCAATTCGTACCATATTAGCGTCACGAGGGTTTTCTCCCCAGTCCAATGTGCCACGAGAGAACACTTCAATATTGTCCATTCCCTCTTGTTTGAGCATCGATTTGAGTACACACTCGGCAAATGGACTTCTGCAAGCATTGCCTGTGCAGACAAAGCAAATGGTATATTTCTTATTCATATTCTTTTGCTATTCTTTTTGTTGCTTTTTACATTTTTTGTCTCCCCATTCCAAATGTCATCTGCAACATGCAAGATAACATCGTGGAGTTCAAGATTGTCCTTGAAAGACTGTTGGATTGCATCATAACCAACGACAACGCCAAGGATGTTGCCTGTCACGGCTCCTACAGAGTCGCTGTCGCCCCTATGGTTTACAGAGGCAATCATTGCCTGCTCAAAGTTGTTGAAATACTTGACGGTACAATATATTGCCATAGCCAAAGATTCATCACCCGTCCAGCCTTCACCGATGGCCTCTATGTTTTCAACATCCGATGCAGACGAATCGACCAGACCGAGTGCCTTGTCGATCAAAGCTCGAAGTTCTGTGATATATGCAGTCTCATTTGGATAGAGAGCCAACAACATATCGTAACCATCTGACAAATATTTCTTGAAGTCATCCACTGTGGGACTGTCCTTCTGCATAATCCTGTATATAATGTGTGCCTCTAATGCTGATGGAAGCCAACCGAGAGGATGCTGGTGGGTTATCTCAGCTGCATCAGCCGCCAACATATCAACATCCTTTATGTTGGAGATACGTCCTTCAAGAGGCTCACCTTCGGGAGTGTCTCGCCACACAGCACCATAGAGTGCTACAGGTGCTGTACGCATGATACCGCCACAACCTTTACTATTGTTGTATGGGTCTTTACCTCTAAGAATACTTTGTAATGCTGTTATACAGGTATTGCCTGGAGCACGACGATTGTTGAGTTCAGGCAATTCGCCAATCCAGCAATCCTTACGACGACCAGATCTCTTGCCTATTTGTGTGTTATACCATTCAAGATATGCCTCGCAAATAGCATACTTTAGGGCTTTGCCCTGCTCTTTTGCATTCAGCAAGCCACAAGCTGTGAACAGTGTCATCTGAGTATCGTCAGAAATCAATGCCTTGCCGTTATTTTCTTCATCAGACAACCACCACTGGGTGGTGTCCAGTCTTGTGATGCCATTATCACCATACCTTTTCTGTATACCCATGTACGAGTTGATGAATTCCACAGGATAACCGAGTGCATCGCCAACGGCTCCTCCAACCAGCGAACCACGTATCTTATCTAATTGTTTGTTTCTATACATATCTATAAAACTTGTTCTATTCATAATCATAAATTTTTTACGTTATACTGTTTATGTTATAGAGTGAGAAGAAGTAACTCTTTGTACAAGGTTACTCAGTGTTTCTCTTGCTTTGCTCGTTGATGACTTGCTTTCTTCGCTTAAACTCCTCAATGGGCAAGGGCTCTTTGCCTTCTCTCTCCGTGAGCTTGTCATAGAAGGCATTAAGTACTCGCAATATCTTTGAGGTGCCGTGGCCGCTTTCTTTCAGGTAGCCTTTCAGAGTCGGCGGATCCTTTCCCTTGTCTGCACCATAGAACACCCAGTAGGTACTGAGAGCGATGTCTGTACGATGCAGCCCCATGGCACAAGCGATATAGAAACCGCCTCGGTCGATGCGCTCACAAAACTCTGTAAACAACGACACCATGTTTTCAACGACATCGGCACGGTTATCAACAGGATAGTAGAAATACTCCATACCGTACTCTTCACAAAGGTTCTGCATACGTTGGTTCATTCCGTCATTGCGAAGGTCAATGATGGTATGAACGCCTGCGTCCTTGATAACTGGCCAGGCATAGCCCAGACTGCGTGATGACATTGTCTTTCCCCTTACACCTCCGTATGCAGGATGCATGTCGGGAATGTTGAGTGCAAGTATTCTGTTGATGTTCATAGTATTTTTGCTCGTTCTGTGTTTATTATTCTACTCTCAAAGCTGGAATTTTATTCTCGCTATTTTTGCCTATATGCCATCCGTCACACCATGCGCATTTATAGACAGAGAAATGAACGCCATGTTTCTTTTCCATTGCTTCTGCAGCCTTTTCCGCAATAGACTTTGATGGATATGCCACCTTAGGCTTACCACTTCTTCGGGAGATGTGGCTGTATTGACTGAATATGCCAAAAGCATTGTGCGTGACGAAAATGTTTCGCCATGCGCCCTTTCTCGTCAACTGATTCCATATAGCCAGCATAAAGTTTTTTGTATTCATAGTCCTCATTTTGGTTACACATAATAAAACCTCTCATAGTTGAACCGTGACAACTCACTTTGCGTGGTGTCCAATGCCTTCAAACGTTCTGGTATCTCATGTAGAGGTGTACCATTGTCCAGAAGCCTTCTTAGTTGTGTAAACATGAGACGGTTTGTCTTGTCCATGCTATCCTTATCAGTAACCACACCATACTCTTCTGCTTCACTCATCTCAGATATGATCATACCAGAGAACAAACCATGCAGCCCTTCCTTCTTGGCAAATTCCATGGCATGACACCATATACCGATGATGCCTCCACAATGTTTGCGAAGATAATAGGATTGCGGATGGCCTACAATTATACCGTCAAAGTCTTCTTCCTCATCGCTCTTGCGAAAGAACAAGCCTTTGTCTGAACCATGACCAAGCAGCATGATACGCTCGCTTGGAGACGTGTGGTGAAGCAGATGTCCCATCTCTTTGTTGGAGCAATCCGCTTCAATCAACCGTGCTCCCAACCCTTCATAAAGGATTGAGAGCATTTCGGTCGTTTTATCTGTCGGATGTATCACTAACATAGTCTTTCCTTTTGTCTCGTTTATGATAATAGGGAGAGAAAAGTAACCTCTAATCTATCACTTCATTGGCTTGACATCATCGAAAGTCATCTCTTTCTCTATCAAGAAAATCTTTGGTCAGTTTTACCAGTCTTTTGTTTGCAAGACACAGATGTTCATGCAAGTTCTTCTTGACAGTATTGTTGTCTATCTTTCCTCTCTTGTAGTTCTTGATGAGCAGATTGATATTTTCGAGTTTACTTCTTAGCAACCATCCAAACAGTGTACCTTGCTCACGAGGTAGATCAGAATACCATTCATCAATGCTTTCACGATGTGCCCGATAGGTGGTTAGCGTGTACATATAGTCATCGTGAATGAGTTTAGTTGTCTCTATGTCATTACACAGATCCGCCAGTTGCTTATATGCTTCTATCAATCGATAGTCAACTGGCATGACAGAACGCCAGGCAGCCATATTCATATCGGCTTGGGTACCACAGCTGTATGTTCCCATGACTCCATCAATCACCCGAAATAGTTTTTCGTAACTGTTAGGTTCTTGCCATTTGCCACCTGTTTTTTCATAGAAGTGCTTCATCTGCAATCGTGCTACCTCATGCCAGACAAAGTATGCGTTTGCTTCATCCATACCCGAATTGACCATACTTGCGTATGAATCGAACAGGGCAATAACGATAGAAATGGTGTCTTTGTAGTCTTTTGTAATCCACTTGTTATACTCTTTATTGTCCATGCCCAAATCTTCCAAACTATAGCTGTAAGTTTTGCTGTACGCTGTATCAGCAATTGCCAGTAAAGAGTCGATTGTATGTTCTGAACAGGTAACGTATGCCATCACTTTTTTCTTGTCAACATCCAGATGTTTCAAGACAAATGGAATGCTGTCTTTAGCAACCATCATAGTATCGGATTCCTGATTATCCAATCCGCCTTTATTTCCTTTACAGGATACTACGGAAAGGACAATCAGAAACAATACCGTCATTTTGAATATTGTAGTAGTTTTCATGTTGTTCATTTTTGTTATTCAATATCTATTCTTGCCACCTCATCCACATTCTTTATCCTACGGATATTGTCAATGGCTTGCTTTAGTTCGTTGGAAGAATGCACCTCAAAATCCACCGTGGTTTCCACAATGCGGTCTTGGGTTACTGTATGGAGTTCCGAAATGGAGAGGTTCTGTTGCTCTGTAATGCAAGCCACCACATCGCTGAGCAGATGATGGCGGTCGATACCACGGATGCAAACACGAACGGGGAACAGGAATTGTTCGTTCTCCTTGAAATCCACAGCTACAATGGTATCGCCCTGCTTGGATGCCTGACGTATAGCGGTGAGGCAGTTGCGCTTGTGGAGCGTAATCTGTCCCTCTGTATTCTTGAAACCGACGACTTCGTCTCCCGGCAACGGATGGCAGCAGGAACAACGCTTATACTCCATCTTTGGACGGTCGGTGAAGAAACTGCCCAAACTACGCTTTGCCTTATAGGTAAGCACATGGTTCTGCCAATCTGCTTCAGGTACTGCATCCTCTGCAGTGCCTATCTCTACACAATCGCCACGATGGAGCACCGTCTTGACAGAGGACAGCTTACCATTGATACGTGCATACACGGCATGAAGTCCAACTTCGGTATGAATTTCGAAGGCAAAATCGAGTGCAGTGGCATACTTGGGCAGTACGATACATTTGCCTTTGGGTGTGAAAGCCATAATGTTATCATGGTAGAACGATGCCGTCACACCATCCATATAGTCCATCTCGTTGGTGTGGTAGGCTATATCCTTGAGCACAGCCCTGAACTTTTCCAACCATGCCTTCAGGTTTTCCTCCGTGCGTTCAGCAGTACAGCCAAGGCGGTTGTTGCGTATCATACGTTCAGACGAGATATGCACTTCCTCCCATTGTCCCTTTGGATTGAGAAACTTCACATGGAAACTCTGGTAGCCGTTCTCCTTCGGAGCGTTGATATAATTGACCACAGAACAAGGACGCTCCTTGAAACAGTCGGACAATACGGCATAGATATGCAAGCTCTGCTTCTTTTCCTCCTGTAGGCCGTCAGCCTTGTAGATGATACGCAGGTAATGCTTGCTGTCGATATGTTCGAAATCACAACATTTGGACTGCATTTTGCGCCAGATACTGTAAGGTGAGCGCATACGTAGCTCAATGCGTGCGTCAATGCCATTAGCTTCAAGTATCTCCTTAGTTTTGGCGATAAAGACATCCACATCTGGCTTCTCCGACAGCTGAAGTTCAGCCAACTGCTTCTCTATTTGTTCATATTCACGTGGACAGCGATAGCGGAACGATAGATTTTCAAGTTCTGTCTTTACGTTATACAAACCAAGGCGATTGGCAAGAGGGGCATAGAAATAATCTGTCTCCGAGGCAATCTTCATCTGCTTGTCAGGGCGCATACTGCTTAGCGTGCGCATATTATGAAGTCGGTCTGCCAACTTCACTAGTATGGCACGCACATCAAACTGTACAGACGATAGCATTTGGCGGAAGTTATCCACCTGCTTCGACTGGTCATACTGAGCTTTCTTCTGCTTCGTTACGACACCGACAAGAAATGCCACATCATCCCCGAAACGTTCACGGATCTCATCTATACTGTACGGACAATCCTCCACAACATCATGTTGAAAAGCTGCCATGACAGGGTTTGCACCCAGCTCCAGCTCTTCTGCCACAATGCGTGCCACGGCAACAGGGTGACTGATATAGGGTTCGCCAGACTTGCGCAGTTGGTCTTTGTGGGCATAAGCTGCAAAGTCGTATGCTTCATGCAGCAAGTTCATCTGCTTCTCGTCCACTCGTTGAGCCATCAATGTGAAGATAGCGTCCACATCGGCTTGTATCTTCTTTTCATACTTCTCGTTCATAGTCTTTTCATTTTTATCGTTCATTATAAGAGAGTGGAAGAGTTGTTGATATTATATCAACTTTCTTCAGAAAACATGAGATTTTTTGCACAAGCATTTCTGCCTCCTTTGGCTTGGGCATGTTTTCTCTCGCAAGCGTCACCTGAATGTTATAGACAGCGGAATCCTTTGTGGTCGCACTGTGTGCATAGCTAAGTGATTTCAGCTGACACCATTCTAACCTGATCAAGGAGTCACAAACTATTGTTCCTGGAGTATATGAGACGGAATCTGTTGGTATAAACGCTTCCTTGTCATCGTAGTCGTAAATGACAGACCCGTTTTTCAAAGCCTTGATATGGGTGCGTACTTGGCAGTTGCTTGCTTCTATCAACCTTACTTCCATTCTTTCATCAGGCTTATAGTCGTATTCCGAGAGATGACCTTCTACTATATGACATATGCTGTCCTGTAGTTGATGGCTAATATGATTGTCTTTACGATACTCGTTATTGCAGATGTCATAGAGGGTGTAATATCCGTTCTTACGCAGTTCCAACTTGCCAAACCAATGTCTTGGCGTATGATAGACGATAGACTCATACTCAGGCTTCACCAACAGACCGTATCTGCTACGCAGTCCTATCTTTCCTGTTTTCTTGTCCTCTATGCTGAATATGCCTGGATAGGTGTCAAGGGAATAATACCCGGTTCTTCCTACATTGAAGCAGGTATATTGGTTGTTGCCTATGGCCAAACTTGGCAACAATATGCCCACATAGATGGCTGACATAACGGACAGCAACAGTTTCTTCTCTTTCTGGTAGAAGGAACTGCATACATAGGCCACCATGCAAAAACTAATGCTCAACATGGACATTCGCAACAGTCCGGCATGGGTTTGGGCGAAGAAGAATATCAGCATGGATATAACCAACACCCACACTTTTCCTTTCTTCAATCCATAATATCTTTTAAGCAGATGGAAACTCAGTGTCGGAGCCACGACACAGGCGAACAGACATAGCCTCGCATTCATAGAGAGACCAGCATACAATGTGCCTATTGTTATCAACAGTAGGGAACAGAACGTCCTTGCGGTTTTATCCGTCCAGAGCAGTTTGCCAAATGCGTCTTTCCATGTCAAGGTGTCTGTCAGACAACCCTTGCGGAAGATATTGACGAGAAAGACCACCAAAGGAACTACCCACAACCATGTAGCCACAGCTAAAGTAAGCCCTACATACCACCATCGGTTAAAGTCAAGGTTCAACAATGGAAATGCTTTTGAGGCGAGCCCATTAAGTTTTATGTCAAGTCCCACACTGATAGCAAAGGCTGTCAATCCCATGAACAGCAGTCCTGGAATCCATGACTTCCTTTCCCTATGGTAAAGCGTGAACGAAAGCAGCAAGCGTGACATAATAAGTAACATCACAATCCATGTTGCAGGGGTATCGACCCATGCTATTCTGCTTCCCAATGCAGCTATAGTCCACAATGAACAAATAGCCAAATCAAATTCTAATAGTATCTTTCTCATCTTGTCTCTCTTTTATTCTATTTCAATCAATATTGCCGTATAGTTGTCATCACCTTGTTTTTGACAGAGAAAGTCAAATACATCGAGTATATCTTCCAAGGGCTTGTCGTCCAACATCCTTGCTTGTAGGATGTCGGGGGCCATGCTCTTGTACAAGCCATCAGAACAGAGTAATATCCTGTCTCCTTTCTGAATGGTGAACTGCCTAATGTCGGGAACAGCGACTTCTGGACGGTAGCTGAAGAAACAGCGTGACACAATTTCCCATCCGAAGTCAATGCGCACATGGTCCTCGGTCTGGTAAAGTAATCCCTCACTTTGTCTTAGCAGATAGCAACGGCTGTCGCCCACATGGGCTATTGTCGCCTTGTCACCTTCAATGCTGACCATGACCATCGTCGTACCCATCTCTGCATGGCTGAGGTCATAGGATTTCTGGTTGATGGCATTACAAGCCTTTTTGCAAGCCATAACAACTTTTTGGTCACTGTCTGGAGTGTCTGTATTATCCTGCCAGTATTTTGAAATAGCATTGCAGACAGCCTCACTTGCCACCTCGCCAAAGGAATGACCTCCCATGCCGTCACATACTATGCCCATGAAGCGATTGTGCTCTGGCATTTTCAGGACGTTAAAGCAATCTTCATTATTGCTTCGCCGACCAGTCTTGCTGATTGTCGCATATTTGATTTTCATTATCTTTTGTTTTTATGTTTATATCGTTTTTGAGAAAGAAGTAACCTAATGATACTCACTCAATATACTTTTCCAGACTAATTTCCATATCTAACATTTGATGGCTGATATTGGTGATTATCATCTTTTCAACTTTTGCAATTCGCTTGTTTCTGAAGGACACATTGAACGTATTTAGTACCACCAGGAACAAAGTCGGGTAGAAACATTGCTCTATCAGACTCATGCTTGTTCTGGAATGTAATAGCCATGCCACTATTCCCGTCAACACAAAAGCCAAAACGAAGTACCAACTATTGGATGGAAGTTTGTTGTTGTCTGGCTCTATGAAACTTTGCTCCATTGCTTCTGTCATAAAATTCAAGGCTTTGTCGGGAGCTGCATTATGAAAACTCTGGAACCACATACCTTGCGCTAATACGCCTTGTGGCCACTTGGCAATCTCCTTTTGCAGTTTTTCTGTGAGTCGCTGCACATCCACCTTGCCGTTGAACTTGATTTGTCGTTTGGCTTCAGACAACACAATATCATGGATGTCATGCCACTGGCTCCTGAATATCTCTTGTCGTTGTATTTCCATCGTGAATAGACATTTTATAATGTTGCCAATTCCTCTGCGTATGGTATGCCAAACACATCGAGATAACAGCACTTGATTTCTGATGCCATTGTCGTAAGGATGCCTGTTGTGCGCTGCCGTTCATGATCTGCATTGAAATGATTGTCGTTTATATTGCGCTCTATCTCTGCCAAACGCAATCTCTCATCTGTCAAACGTTGACGACTCTCACCACACTTGGCACTCTTTACCTCATTCACCTTAATGGCGATATTGGCATTCATCTCATGCAACCGTTCATCCAGCTTGGTATGTATCTCCTTCAAAGCTGCATTTTTGCTGTCTGTAAGCATACGGTCGACCATTTCGTTTTTGCCGTTCTTGATCTGTAACCATTCAATGAGTCCACAGATGATAATCCCCCAACCGCCTGTGACGATTTGGATGACCATCCATTGCCACACGCCATTGAACACCGCCTTGCGGATAAACTCCATCCATGCGGTATGTCCTCCTGCACAGTTCTTCACGATGGCACTGGCATCGCCTACGCAATAGGAGATGACGGCTTGTAACCAGTCTTGGTCTTCTTGCTTGCCCATTTCTGGTCTTTCCGTAAGGGTTTCTCCCAGACGTGAAAACAGTCCAGCCACATTGACCAAGTTAGTGTTTACACTCTGTTCTGCTTCACCGATGGCATTCTGGAGGACGGATTTGTTCGTTTCCATGAAATGATCTATCTTTTCAGAGATATGATCGGCAATGATTTGTGAGAAAGGTTGGAGCAGGCGTTTCATTTCTTCCATGCGCTCCTCCTTCGACTTGAACAGATTTATGTTACTTACTGCCAGGGAAAGGTAGTCCTTCATACCGAAGCGTATCTTCTCATGCAAGATCGCTAAATCGACCTCCCACGTGCTATCCACACTGTCAATAGCATTGCGGATAAGCAAAGCTATGGTATTTTGAAGTTTCAGCGTGCAGTTGTCGAAAGCGGTTTCTGTAGCTTCTAGTCCAGTCTCTATCTCGTTAATGATGCGCTGGCATTCAGCCTCCTGTTCAGCTGTTATTTCTGCATTATGCTCGTAGATAGCCAGGCCTTCACGCACCTTTTCCACAGCATCATTATAGGTGCCAAGCAATGTACGGAAGACTTTTCCGTATTGTGCCACACAACGCTCATCGGTAGAAAGGAACTCCTGCAGAGCTTCTTCGAATGGAAGGAACTGACTGCGTTGTAGCTTCAGTTCTATCTTTTCTTGTGAGAGTGGCACATCTTTTTGCAGGTCTTCATCAAAGGTCATACCTTTTCTTGCATCCAAGGCTAATAACGAGGATAGTCCGAACACTCGCTTGCACATCAATGCTTCGTCCACGCTTCCGTCAGCCTTGGTGAAGCAACCTTTCACATCCTGTCGTACTCGTTCAAGAGCTTGTTCTCGCTCCACATTGGATGCTATAAGGTCTGTCTTGTTCAGAATGAAGAACACATTGCCCGGATTGCCCTTGAAATTTTCATTGAAGTATTCACGGTCGGCTTCCGCAAAACCACGTTCACTACAAACATAGACGATGGCTTGCGCCTTGGCTGCAATGTCAAGTGCCAGTTCTGTTGCTACTTCCTTATCTTCCAACCCTGGAGTATCTACAATGTTTACTCCATTCTGCATCAATGGCAGTGAACATCTGATGATGGAGTAGGCCACATTTCTGAAACGAGGAACATTACCTGTAGATGCCAATGCTTCTGTATCTGCAATGCCATAGCGATAGGTCTGCATGAACTCGTCCTTGGTGATGTGCTCTATTCTGCCATGTGTAACGCTTCCGTCTTCATTTACGATATCCTTATAATGTATCTCCACATCATCTTCTTCACAACCGAACTGGACGAATGTGAGTATGGCGGTGCTTGGCAATGCAGATTCTGGCAATACCCTACTGCCTAACAGGGCATTGATGAGAGTACTCTTGCCTGAGGTGAATGTTCCCATGACAACTACACGGAACAGCCCGTCTGTCACCATTTGTGCTTCTTCTCGACATTGGTTGGACTGAAGCATCATGCCTAAGCCTACCTCATTGTTGCCTATTACCTGTCGTTGTCCTGTCAATTCTGCCATAGTGTTGAGGGCAGAAACAAGTCTTGTATTTTTATCTTTACTCATTTTTCCTTAAAACTAATTATTGTTCACAAACAAAAGAAACTCTCAAAGTTGCGATGGTTGACACATGTGTCCTTATAGGCTCTTTGCTGCAATTTTTCGGGAATCTTACATAGCGGTACATGGCTTGCCAACAGCTTGCCAAGGGTGCGGTAGAGAGTATAATTCGACCTTTCAATATACATATCAAGGGTAATTTCTCCATAATTTTCAGCATCTTTAGCATTAAAGAAGAAAGTGCTGGCAAATAGTCCATGAAGACGATTCCTACGTGCGAACTCTACTGCATTAGGCCATATTCCAATGATATTTCCATTGTGTCTGCGAAGATTGTAGGCATGTATTCTGTTCAGCACGATCTGTGGAGTTCCAATCTGACAGTTTGCCAGACGTTGTACCCACACTGGATTATCCAAATCACTCGGACTGATTTCAAGCACATCGTTAAAACGCTCTCTATACAGTCCACGGCAATCACCATAACCAATTATTAATATGGGTTCTTCTTTGGGCGTTTGCCAGAGTAATTGTCCAATGCCACGTTCATACCATTCGTCCTCTACCACATGTACATTAGGCATATTGGCATATATGGTCTCTGCCAAAGAGGTTGATTTATCTTTAGGATGTATCACCAACATTTTGCACTTCTTTGATTGTTATACTTAGTTCATATCCAACGTGATTTCCATGCCTGACTCAGAAAAATGCACTCCAGACAAGGAAAGATATGCGAGAAAATTCTTTAATTCGGTAACGTTCTCAGGATATACATTGATGCGTTTGCTGTCGGTGTCTATTTCAATGTCTTTGGGAATATTCTCTTCGATATGGGCAATAGCACCAGAAATCAGTAGAGATATTGCCTTACTACATTCATACGACATACATATAACATCCTTGCGCATTGCTTCAATTCGTACTGAAACACAAATTGCTGGAATGAATTTATGTGGAGTGTATTCGATGGACAAGGTCTTATCATCCACCTGCTTTATGGAAGGACGAACTAAGTAGTGCTTCTCTACATAGTTGGACACTTCTTCGTAATAAACTGAAACTTTCATAAGCTGACTGTTTTGTTATTCAAAGGCAAAGACAGATATGCAGCGTCTGCACTTTAATGTATTGTTCTGACTGATGCCCCATTTAATTTCTACATTTTTGTTGGCAAACATGGTCAAGCAATCACTTATCCCTTCCATTTCATCCATCATCAATTCTTCTCCTTCTTTATAGGATATTGAAACAATGATATTTGAAAGTTTGTTTGAACAACGTTTCCGAATCTCTGCCATTGCATTGTCTGTGAGTTCTGTGACAGAGGCATTGTCTTCATTTCTTATAGCCACTACAGGACGATGGCTTTCTGCAAATGCCTTGAAGTCGTCCCAGTCAAGATTTATAAGCCCAGAATGTAAAGCTATGTCATCGATATATGCCTTTGTGATTTGCCACTCTTTTGTTATTACTTGTATCATGCCTTTTTTGTTTTTTCTTGTAATTCTGAATTTTCTAATACTCTTTCTTCACACAGCGACAGGACTTCTTGTTTGAAGTTCTCTTCTGTAACCAACTGCTGGAGTTCTTCTATTGTCTTGCACGCATTGATGAAGACTGAATGGTCATGTATGACTCCATCCCTTCCTTTGAATTGCAGGGTTATAGCGATTGAATATAGAGGTGGCTCTATATCCATTCGCATGACCGACACACCCATTTTCTTGATAGGTGTATGGTTAGATGCTATATTCATTGTGGCATGAACCATCTTGTCAAATGGTAATGTCTTGTCTAATTCAACAAGGAAAGTTTCATCATGCAATACTTGAGAAACAAACTTTGCATAGTTTTCCACGTTCTTCAACAAGTTCACTGTCAAATTGTTACTTATTGTAATATCTTTGCTCATCTTATTTGATTTATTTTATAATAAAAGAGGAATGAAAGTTTGATGCTCTATCACTATTTGCACCAAACTTTCTCCGACTATTTTGCATTTTTCGACCACCAATCCTTAACCGCCTTGTTGAAACGGGCATTCAGTCTGGAATACTTGGTGTCAACCCATGAGCGTTTTCTTCCGATACGTTCAGCCACTTCAATCGGTGCAGTATCTTCAATGAAACGCAGGGTCCATACAATACGTTCTTCTTCTGTCCATTTCAACTTCTGAGGTATGGTATAAAGAAAGTCCACCACCTTCTTCTGTAAGTCTTCGTGGTTCAAGTCAACCCCCAACACATCAGCCAATGGGTTAGCATTGCTCTTGCCCTCTTGCCAAACACAGAAGTCCTTGGCAAACTCTTCTGAGACTTCAATGACACGAGGAGTCTTGTCACGCAGAACCAGTTCCTCATATCCACGGTCACTACGGATAAGGCGGCCTTTCAAATCAGCTTCGGCTTTTTTCTGGAGTCTGTGCAGATCTTCTATTTTCAGACAGAAAGACTTCATCATCTTTTCTTCAGTATTACGTTCTACCAAAGTAGAGAAAAGGACATCCTTATACAAACCATTAGGCATTGTATCGTTCAAGATGTATTCCCACATTTCTGGTGCTATAGAAAGGCCGAGAAGACGTGTGTTTCCAGCAGTACGCTCGCGTGTGACGTTGATAAGCTTCATATCTTCAAGGTATCTTATCAGTTCATGTTGAGCGACCTCGGAAAGCCAACAGAAGAAACTGCTCTTGCGTGAGTATTTGTCGAGTATACTCCATGTACCTTCATTCCACAAGAAAGTATAAAGTATGTCGCCAAACTCTTCTACAGATACCTCAATCTTGTATGTCTGTTTGATGTTAGCAAGTATCTTTGAGCGGAAACGGCTGATATTGCATCCGTTGGTATTTGTGCTGTAGAAAAATTTCTGGGCAAACAACTGGTCACCTGATTTTAATCGGTTGATGATTTCTTCCGACTCTTCCGTGTTGGCTTCATACCATGCAACTTCACGTGTCACAATGCCCCAATAGCGTAGCTCTTCCTTCTCGGTTGCAAACTCCTTGTTGGCTTCCGATATCTTGCTCATTATCTTCTGAACAAGTTCTTCATCACCTATCGAGAGTGTTTTCTTCTTACTCTCAATTTCCAAACGGACAACCTCTACAAGACCGAGGATAATCTGCTTTGCAGTAAAATCGTTTGTTCTCATATCTGTCAAAATCCTTAAAATGATACATACAAAAAACCGAACCTTACATCGGATTTTCTGATGCAAAGTTCGGTGGATTTTGACAGATTGGCTGTTCTTTGCTATGTGAACAACGTGAGCCTTATATCTTCATTGATTATCAATATGTTAGAGTTGTATGTTTAAATATTTTAACACTAAATCAGCGCCATGATTTTTTCAGGCAAAATAATGTGTTTTGGCAGAACAGCAAGGTGGGCTTTCATGTCTTGCAAAAGGAACGGCTCTGCAGGTTCCTGCATCCTTTCGCAGGTATTTCCAATGTCTTCACGAATACTTTTCAGCACTGTGTACAAGCCTTTCTGTTGTAATTCGCCTTCCGAATTGAAATTCTTCACCATGTCGGTAAATATTGTTTCTCCATTGATGCCATAAGTCATCTCGTACAGTTTTCCAAAGAGCTGCTTGTATTGGACAATGTTCAACGTATCAACCTTGTCACCGTTTTTCTTGCGGTCTATAAGATAGATAAGATAAAGCACAAAACCTGCACTTCGGCTGAAATGTACCATTAATCTCTCGTCACCTCTGCTTAGAAAGAGACGATAATGACCATCCGTCTTTCGTGTTTTATCAATTTTTTCAGACCAGCGTATCTCCAAATCCATTGACGAGACTTCCGCCAAATGTTTCGGATTGACGAAATCAGACATCTTCTCTTGCAATTTTGGTGATTGCCTTTGGAAGAACATTCGTAGAGTAGCAGGATCTATAGACTTAATGATAAATTCTATTTCTGCTTCCATCTTTGGGTCGTGCTTCTTATGACTCTTTTTCAAGTTGTCCAACAGTCGGTCATACATTTCCATGCGTTGTTTATGGGTGATGACACCCTTAATCTCCATCTGTTCCTTGAGCTTGGCGGTGGAAGATGCCATCCCAAAGGTCGGATGGATTGTATTCGCTGATAGCGCAGCGAAATAGTTGAACTGGAAACGTTTGTCTGTTATGGCATTCCTCGCAAGTTCAACGAACTCATCTGTATTATCTTCAACAAACGAACGGAGTAATGCCGCTATGTCAAACTTTGCTATGCGTTCTGCCGCATAAATCATAAGATTGATATTTTCAAACAGCTTGTCGTTGTCTGTCTTGGCAACGATAAACCGCTTCTTTTCATTGAAACCATGTGAAGCCAACTGTATCAGAAAATTGTCACCATGTTGTTCGATATGTTCCTTTATCTTGGGGTGATTTTTTAACTCCACATTCTGGACGACCTCCAATTCATAGGTGTTGTAGTAGTCATCGCAGTCAGCAATCTGCTTAAACTGCTCCATGATGTCCACTGCACGTTTGGCTATGTCTGCCTCTGGATCGGCAATAAGATAAAGACAGTTGTCGGCAAATTGCCCTACTGCACACTGTTCTTCAATCAACTCACCAATACAAGGCTTGTCTATAGGGTCATTATCTATGATTTTCATCTTCTTGCGCTTTTGATAGTTTGTATTTTAAGACAGCTTGCTTAATCAGATTACTGTCTGGCAAATCTTCTATTCTATATCGTACTGGCTCTTGTGGAGAATATTCCAATTCGTCAAGCAACTGATACCAGTCTGTCTTCAGTTTCTTTTTATGTGTAAAGACGAAGGTGGGCATAATCTGTAGCACCATATTCATCATCTTTGTACCGTTCACTATTTGCTGTTCAAGATAGTGCCTTCCATATTCCACAATATTTTCTCTTATTTTTCCATCGGGGTGAGTAATGCTGTATTTTTGTGTGGATAATGCGTACTTGAACTTTCCTGTTGCCAAGTGATGTCGCTCTGCATATAGTCCGGCTGTTAGATCAGCGGCCAGTTCCTGCATCCAGCGTTCACTGCAAAAAAGCATAAATTGGTACCTGTGAAGGGTTTGGTGAGCCATCTCATGAACGAAACACAAAGTGAAAGCATCCTTGTTGTTGATGCCCGCAGTTCTCAGCATTTCCAAGTTGTATGAAAGCTCACATTCCCCTGCTTTGTCGCCAAGCAATACCTCCGCAAAAGATTCACATTTGCCATTTATTTCAGGAACAGGCAAGCTGAAAAACGATGCCACATCAGCAATGATACGCTGAATGTCATCTTCCGTGACTTCTTCCTTGTCATAGAAGATGGCATTGAATACATTTGCTTCGTGGCGACGCATGGATTTCATCCATTGCTGATGGTCGTATGCTGGCATATTCAAAATCTGTAATACTTGTGCTGTTGGTTTAATATTTCATTGAGGTTCTGCTGTCTGAAAGCCATGAACTCATTGATTAAGTTCTGTATGGTTAGTGGAATACCTCTGCGATGCATTTCTGGAGCGATGTATTTTCCATGTCTGATGAACAATGCTCGCAAGGTTCCTTCAGGATGGCTTGGACTTCCGTCTGTAAGTATCAATCCCATCACAACCTTGTCAATGGCATTCATATTCCACAAACCAGCACGACATCCCATAAAAAAGTCAGGACACAATTCTGACTCCCATTGTCCATTGGCTACACCTGGAAACTGTGTGTTCTGGAGAACTCTGTGGCCGCACTCATGGGTCATAACTAACGAGAACGCATCCTTACTGTCAACTTTCATGTCAATGAGCTGTTGCATATTAAAGCAAAGGACATCATCGTAATAGCTACCTCGATCCCAATTCACGAACATGGTCTGCCCGTTTTGGGCATTTGTGAGGTCTTGTATCATCCTCGGCATCGGAATGTAGAAGAAATCACAAGCCGACTTGATAGCATCGTTGATGTCAGCATCACTCAACCCGAATCGGTTGAAACGTTGCTGGCATCGCTTCAAGAAGTCTTCCATTGAAGGTCTCTGAAGAAACTGGAATGCAGGATTATCGAATATGTTTGCCATAATGGTATTTTAGTCTATCACCACATCATCGTCATCCCACATTGGTGTGGTTGGCTTGCGTGGTTTGTTTACTGGTCCCTGAGTGTTGAACTGGGGAGGAGTCTGCACAGGCTGCTCACGCCATCCGTCATTGTATGAAGTAGGGTTATTCCAGTTGTTGTTAGAAGGTGCGTCGCTTGCTATGGCCGTTTGCATACCACCAAACCACTGATTGAGGATGGCATTTACCTGTGCATCGATTTGCGGGGTGACACGTGATTTCACCCTATTATATGCCAATGCAAGTGCGGCACCATTGTCAATAAAGCCAAGAATGCCGAAGTTCTCTGTGCTTATCAAGTCTTCTGGAAGAAGTTGATAGGCAAGGGCTGCCACTATGATAGTCTTGTCCAATCCTGGAGTGTCAGGTGACTTCAACACGTAATACAACTCTAAGACGGTACGTGTTCCTTCCACACCAGCTGTTTTGGCGTACTTTTGTATGTACTGCCACAATTGTTCGCTTCCTCCAAATAATCTTAGTATCTTGTCCATATCACCTTTCTTTATATGTTAATGTCTTCTTTTGTTATTATCACGAGTTGCTCGTTGTCTATTGTGTCCATCTTAGCCAGTCTATTGGCTTGGTTCTGGATTATCTTCTCAAAGATGTTCCTGCAATATCTTGCATTGCCGAAATGCTTGTCCTTATGACGCACAGCCTGCTCGATTCTCGCTTGCAGTGCTTCAAGTGCATCCCGCTTAATCTTATAATGAGACTTTCTCAGGTTGAACTTGAATATCTTCACTAATTCCTCAACAGAGTAGTCATCAAACTGGATATATCTGTTGAATCGCGATTGGAGGCCGGGATTTGACTCGATGAATCCTTTTATCTCGTCTGTATATCCAGCAAGGATAACCACAAGTCTGTCTCTGTCATCTTCCATACGTTTCAGCAACGTTGCAATGGCTTCCGCTCCAAAGTCATTTTCTCCACCTACAAGTGTATATGCCTCGTCGATAAACAGCACTCCATCCAGCGCATCGTCAATGACCTTGTTTGTTTTCACAGCTGTCTGTCCCACATACTCTGCAACTAACTTACTACGGTCAACCTCTACAAGATGTCCTTTCTGAAGCACACCCAGTTCTTTGTAAATACCCGCCACTATTCTGGCTACGGTTGTTTTGCCTGTACCGGGATTGCCTGTGAAAACGCAGTGGTAGGACACAGAAGTGGTTGGCAGTCCACTCTGTTCCCGCATTTTCTGAATACGGAGCAGGTTTCGAAGAGAGTCTATGTCTGTTTTGACACGTTCCAGCCCAATCAGATTATTCAACTCCTGCTCGTAATCAGTGTTATCTGCCATTCCATTGGAAGCAGAGGACTGTGATGGTTGATTTTGCGGCTGAGAGTATTCAGCATAAGCGTCCCTTGCCCAAAGGCAGTTGCATTGGGCTGCATTCTTCAGCCAACCCAAACCATGTTCCCGGTTTGGTTGTACTATCTTGCCCTCACACAGCATGATTCCTAGTGCGGTTTGGGCAAACACGTCACCATGACGAGCTGCTTCTATAATCTGATTAAATGCTTCCTGTGTCATAATAAACATATTTTAGTCCCAAAACTTAAAGCCGAGTTTTCGACCTTCTCGTTCCCATTTCTCATCATCTTTCTTGAAGTCATCCAACATCTTTTCTGTGCGGTTGATGAAGTCATCCGTATCATCAAGAAGTGCTTGGGTCTTCAACCGGAGAGCGATTCGGCTTTTCACATAATCTTCTTCGCTGCTTGATGCCCCAATGGCTCGCATTACTTTCTTTAGGCAACTATTGGAAGAATCCAACTTAATGCCACTGTTTTCTATTTTACGATCCAACTCTTTTTGTCTCGAAGTTAGGTCATACCATCCCATAGCATTCCATATTAAAATCCTATTACCACTATAAGCTCAAATTGGTCATTCTGCAAATTGTCCATTGTAGATATTCCCCATTTGCATTCCAATTCTTCGCCAAGTTTGTCTATTACCTCATGGATGTCATTTATATTCTCCATGAAACAATTATCTTGTGGAAGTCGAATGACGAATAGCAATCCTTTTACCTGTTTGCTATCGTTTCTCTCGATAATTGAGGAGATGGCGTTATCGAGCATAACGCCAATCTCTTCGATCTTCCCAGAAACCTTTTCTGCGTCAATATCGCCGACATTAGCCTTGAAACTATCAACATCGTTTTGGTCAATGTTAATGAATCCCTGACTACTTACGATTTCAGCCAAAAGGCTATTTACTCTTTCTGTTTTCATTGTCTATAGAATTAAATTATCATTGTTCTATGAAGACTGTCCACTGCTTTGTCCAGTTCTTCGTTAGCTTTTTCTGAGTCATGATTAGCCATTGCATATATGCCCTTGGCTGCATGATAAAGAGATCCAATCAGTCCCATAACTTTCACTATTTGTTTAAAAATTCTTGTTTTCGCATGTAAAGATAGTAACAATTCTTATTGCTTGTAGTAGAGTTATACTCCCTTACATCCAATTCATTTTGTCTCACAAATTTATTGTGTAAAGAAGTGTAACTCTACCGAAATAGCAACGTTACTTTTTCTTGTCCTTGGACTGATTCACCTTTTCATCAATCCATTTTGCTGCTTCGCCAGCGGCTTTGAAAGCCTGCCCGCTAAGGATATAATATCCTCCCATTATTGCCAATACCGTTCCCATCACGAATACATTAAAATGTTAAAATATTGAACTAAAAAAATCTCCTGCCGCTTCTAAGAGGTCACTGGCGTTCTCTGTTATTGAGTCCCACCCTTCACTTATACTTTCACCAACATTATCGATGAATTCTTCAACATCATCCTTGTGGTCATCCCACAACTCACTTATCTTATCTTGTGCATTATCAATCCGATGTTTTGTCCATAACGGACTATTGGAAAATTGTTCCAACTCAGAAACTGCACTTCCGAAATCTCCAACACCAAGTTTTTCAAGACCTTTTAGCCCTGCTTTAATTGTGCCAGGCCCAATAAAATCAATAGGATTAATTGCCATATTTTTAATGTTTTAAATGTTATACATTATGTTTTCTGTACTGCAAAATTACATTGTATTTCGCTATACACCATAAGCGCACATTGTATTACATTACATTTTGTTCTTCGCAAATCTATGGTGTGTGTAACTTCGTATTCTTACGCACTGAATATAACCATCTGTCCTGTGATTTAACCATAGCAGAGGTCATATTCATTGTTATAGATGAAGGCTTTTCAATGCATAGACTGCATATCTCAAATACTGTGGGGCATGGTCTTTGAGATATTCAACGGCATCTGATCCCCATTCCTGCAAAGAATCAACCACTGGTTCGGCCACATCGCCGATTATTTCTATCACGTCGTCCATAATATGTATTTTTATATGTGAGAGAATCAATATAGACAATCAAGTCCATCAAAGTAAAGAAGTAATGAAATCCCATACATCGCCAGCCTTATCTGCAATTTCAGACCCGATGTTTGAAGCAACTTCGCTAACGTCATCCAAATCCAGATGACCATCACCATCACCGTATGCTTTATCGATAATCCTTGGTGCGTTTGCTACTTCGGCAGGATAAACCTTGCCGTCTGTCAATACTCGCTTTGCGAGATTGTGAAGGTACATTGTCGCGAAATCCATAATAATCTAATTTTTGAGGTTTGTCACTTATGTTGTTTTAAAATATGCAGAGAACATCAAGAATGAAATCTCCAATTTTCTTCATATAACTTTTAATAGTTCCAATCATCGTTGGATGGCTATTATTTAGTGCATTTTGCGTATTCATGTTTTTGTATATTTTGATTTATCAAATTAGTGATAAGAACTATTATCAGACAAATTGGCCTATGCGTCATTGTCTCCCATAAGAGCTTCTCCTGCGGCATCAGAAACGCCACACACATCACCTACAAGCAAGGTAGCTGTACCAAATGCTGTACGTTTCATACCTTTCTTTACCAACTCTTCGTCATCTTTGACGATTCCAACTACTGTTGTGATTGCACCTACTACGATTCCGAACATTCCCATAATTTTGATGTTTTAAACGTTAAACTTTTGTTTCTATGCTGCAAAATTACAGGCTTTTCGTCTTCTTCCCAAAGCTGCTCATATTCTTACCCCAATTCGGGATAAAATAGTGATTAGTTGCATGTGAAGACAGATACACGAGTTCTCTTCTCATGCCATCAGACATGAGCTATATATAAAGAATCGAAAGAGATTATTTTGTCCTTAGAACAATGTAAGTTGCTTCGTGTCTTCGATGCAGTATCCTTGCAATGCCTTTGGCTTGTTATCAAAGAAACAATATGCTCCCAAGGCAGAAATAAGGTTCATGATAAAGTTGCTTACAGATCTATGGCGTGAGTGTACAATCTGTGCCGTATTCTTCAGCATGTCGTTAATGGTTTCGATAATGTATCTCTTGCGCAGCATCATTCTGTCATAGAACGGCATCAGCTTGTTTTTCATGTTTACGCGCAACCCAGTCACCAGCTGTATTCCTTCCTCAAAGAGGAAGTCAAACAGCTTCTGTGAAATATAGCCTTTGTCAGCGAACAGCTTGCCATACAAACGTTTAGCAAGAACCTTGAACACATTCGGGTCCTTGTCGCTGACATTTGCACCAGTAAGAACAAACGCTATTATCTCGCCTCTGTCATTGCACGCAAGGTGGAGCTTAAAGCCATGACACCAACCCATAGTTCCTTTTCCGTCAGTGGCAATTCCCTTGAATACCTTATTGGCATATCTCCTGAGATTATGGCATACGGGTATCATCGTGGAATCAATGAATGTTATGCCGGTACATCTTCCGAAAGCCCCCAGATTAAGGAAGAACATGAGCTGGAAGAACACGCGGCTTTCCAACTCCACAAAGCGGTTGTACGACACAGCTTTCGGAAAATAAGACTTCATCGTACCCTTAATAAAGAACAGGTAGTAGTGCTTGAAATTGCGGAATGTACCGAAATGGAAATACAACAGAATCGTCATGATTTCACTGTCGGACAACGATGCTGCACGCCGTCTACGCTTCACTCCGCTATTGTCTTCCAGCAAATTTCCTGCATTTTCTGCATCAAAATGTTTGCAAAACTCGTCTATAATACAAAATAATTCTGTAACTTTGTAATCGGTAGTCATATTAAATGTTTTTGTAACTATTTGATTTTCACCTATAAAGGTACAAAATATTTATGAGACTACCAACTTTTTATGAACAAAATCTTATCCCGAACTGGGGTATATTCTTACATCGCATTTATAAAATGCAAAATCAGGAAGTGTGTAACTTAATGTACTCACTCCCTGACTGTGACTATTCCTTGGATGAACTTACATGAAAGTCCCCCATTCGGGATGCTCTTTTATGGGTACTCCATTGACTGATACTCTGTCAGGTGAAACAATGGTAGTGATGTATTCACCAGTACCGATTTGGATTTCTCCAATCAGTCTGCTGCCAACGATATCCTCAATAGCATTCCTTATTTCAGATATTCTATTCACCACATTAGGATAGAGGGGACTGCGGTGTGTTATCGTTTGACAATTGGACAGATGTGAGCAAATCCATTCATATTGTTCTTGAAGCCTATCTCGTTCTTCAACTTCTAGTTGATTGAAGATCTTTTTCATAGGCAATCCTTTCTTGTCACCAAAGAAAGATCTGCACAATATCATAATATAGATGGCCGTCTTGCCCATAGCCAGTGGCAACTTGTAGTCATTGATAAACACAGCACGTAGATTCGTGCTTATATTGATGCTGTACTGTTGTGGATTGTTTTTTGCCAACGCCACCATCCTAAAGAAGGTTTTATGAATGCCATGGTACAACAACTTATCCTTCGCAGGATTAAAATCAATGTGGAAGTTAAAGGTTACAAACTTATTGAAGTCATGTACCAAGTCTCCCACTACGTTGACTACCTTTTCCTCTCCAATATTGATTTTTAAGAAGTTGGCATTTGTCTCATAGACAAGCCCCTTATCAGATATATTCTTGCCAATGACACTCGAACGGCCAAGCATCACCATCAAAGCGGGACGGGCACAAATGATGTCAAAGCCCAGCTTTTCATTCAAGTAGTCTTTAACGAAACTCTTGGTGTCCATCTGCATGATGTTGTTATAGACATCCTCCACCTTGTCCTCTGGTATATCGGGGAAGATATACATAGACATAGCTTTGAACATCTCCAATCCCTTTTTCTTATATTGTTCTACAATCTTAGGGATATAGATAAACTGAAAGCCGATACTTGCGAGCAGATTGACAATCAAGTCGTAGTTTTGCTCTACTTCAAGGCTTTTGCTGCTTGCATTATTGTCAACATACAACACAAAGCGTTTACCTATGAAGATGTCAGTAAGTTTGAATGACTGAATATCATATTTGGTGTATGTCGCATTGTTCTTTTTGAGGAAATAGTCTATTGCCAACAGCAAGATAGCCTCCGATGGAGCACAGAAGCTATCACTGCTTGCAGTCTCACCGACAATGTTTGCTGCCTTTTCTGCTTGTTTTCGCCGTTGGTCGGCATGAACTTTTCTGATGACTTCATTGTCGTTGTTGTCATCCGAGGGTTGCGTCAACAATTTGATTGCCTTTGCAAACGTCAGTTCCTGTGCCTGGTGGAAGAGAATACGGTTGTTCTCCTCACCAAACAGTTTGGCAAACTTGACCACTTCTTCATCGTCGATAATCTTGTCTGCCATAATAAGGTCATAGACTATGCGAGCCAAAGCTATGCGCTGGTCTTTCCCCAAATCTTTAATGCGACTGTCCATATCTTCTATGTTTTAATTCTGTTTATTATAAATCGTTTTATATCTGCAATGATGAGCACTGGCGATGTGATTAGCAGTAGCCATCCCCAGTCTCTTATAGAAAGAGGAGACACACTGAACATTTCTCTCCCGAAAGTGACAATAATTATTTGTCCCACCAAAATTACCAATGCAATATATATAAAACTTGGGCTAAAAGATGTCTTCACTTCCTCGTCCTTCTTGAACACACCGCATATATCCTGTATCAAACTACGTGAGGTCTTGAAATACTTCGCATTAAACAGATTCCAGAATTGAAGGAGAACAAAGAAGGTAAAGAACACGCTCAACTCATACGGACTTAGATGTTGCTTTGTCTTGCTGAGGTCAAAAATACCTGTGGCGAAAAGGGTCAACTTTTCTCTGTCGAACAAGTCTGAAACAGAAGATATGTCGCAATGCCATAACAACTGCCACATGCCGACCAAGATTACAAAGAACAATATTCCGACACCGACAATCTGAGTTTCCATACCTTTATTTATTATATGGCTGTTGGGGTCACGCGGTTTGTCATTCAACACACGTTTGTTGGCAGGCAATGAAGAGAGAGCCATTGCGGCAAATGTGTCCATGATAAGGTTCACCCACAACATCTGCGTAACATTCAACGGAGAGTCAAGGCCTGTAAAAGCACCTATAAGCACAATGAGACAGGCACAGATGTTGATAGTCATTTGGAAGAGAATGAACCTTTGTATATTCAGATACAAAGAGCGTCCCCAAATAATGGCCCTTACGATACTACTGAAGGAGTTGTCCAAAATTGTAATATCGCTTGCCTCCTTGGCTCTTGATGTACCATCACCCATAGAGAGACCTACCTGTGCCTTGCTGAGAGCCGGCGCATCATTTGTTCCGTCGCCTGTGACGGCTACTACTTGGCCCTGTTTCTGAAGCAAAGTCACCAGTCTGGCTTTGTCATCAGGACGGGCACGGGAAATAATCTTAAAGTCCGGATTGGCTATCAATTTCATAGCTTCCTCATCCGACATCTTCTCGAAGACATCACCAGTCACCGTTTGCTGTTTCTCGTTTCTATCCAAAAGTCCAATCTGCCTACCGATCTCGTTGGCAGTGCCTAGGGTGTCACCTGTCACAATAATCACTCTGACCCCAGCCTTCTGCGTACATTCTGTTATGGCATCCTTCACCTCGTCACGCACAGGGTCGGCTATGCCTACAATACCGTCAAATGTCAATGGACTCCATTTTCCATCTGCTTCGTATTGAGAGGCAAAGGCCAATGTACGCATTGCTTTGTCCTGGTATTCTGACAGTTTTTCGAGGACATGATTCTTGTCTGTATTACCGGCAATTACATCACACATTTCCAGAACAATCTCTGGCGCACCTTTCACATATCTGACATGACGCTCATCTTTGGCAAGTTCTACACCAGTCTTGGCTTCAAACTCCATCTTCATATATTTTTTCTCTGTCGAGAAAGGCTCTCCATGGCCTATCTCATAAAGGTGACGCTGTTCTTCATAGTTTATGCCTTTTGACTTCTGCCATGCTAACAACGCTCCCTCAGTCGGGTTGCCTAATGGCTTTTCTTTTCCATTGTCATCAAGCGATATTTCTGCCGTTGAGTTAATGGCAATGTTCCTTTGAATCCTTTTCTCAGCATCCTCTCCATAGAAATCATAATCCACCACCGTCATCTTGTTTTGGGTCAGTGTGCCTGTCTTGTCGGTACAGATAACGGTCGTTGCTCCCATCGTTTCACACGCATGGAGCTTTCTGACGAGATTGTTCTCCTTCAGCATTCTTCTCATGCTGAGAGCAAGGCTGACTGTAACACTCATGGGCAATCCTTCAGGAACGGCTACCACAATCAAGGTAACGGCAAGCATGATTGAACCGAGAGCAAACTCGGCTATCTCTAACCATAAATGGTTGTTTGCTGCATTTCCGTCAAAGAAGAAGAAATAGATCATTCTTCCAATGACAATCAAGATGGCAATAATGAAGCTGATTCTTGAAATCATGCTGCCCAGTTTGTCCAACTGTTGGTTGAGCGGTGTCTCCACTTCTCTTCCTTCCTGGGTTTTGGCTACGCCCTTTCCCTCTATAGTGTCCATACCTATTTTATCCACATGGAATATGGCGGTACCACCAATAACGGTAGAACCTCGAAGTACCATATTGGTGGGGAAGGTCGTTTCTTTTTCAAATTCCTCCTCGTAGGCTGATTTTCGTGCGTATGGTTCTCCTGTGAAGTTCGACTCATCAACGATGAAGGAATTAGTCTCGTCCAAATATCCGTCGGCAGGTATCTCGTCACCGTTCTCCAAATATACATAATCTCCTATGCAGACATCATGTTTCTTGACTTCCCTTATCCTAATTTTCTCTTTCCCGTTTTCCATAAAGCGACGGAACACCTTGATAGGCCTTCTGTCCTTTACAGTATTCAGAACTTCAAACTCCCTTTCTGCCTTTACTTCAAAGATGAATCCTACACCTGTAGCCAACAGCAAGGCAGACAATATACCGATAGGCTCGAATAGGATGTTCTTGCCTTGCCCCATATAGAAGACTTCATACAGGGAGACTATCACTGAAAAAAAGAATACCACCAATAATACAATTATCAGTGGGTCCTTAAATTTTTCCAGATAGGCTTTCCATAAGGATTCTCTCTCTGGGGGTGGTATCAGATTCTTACCTTTCCCATTAGTTACTTGTTCAGAATTGTCATAAAGACACTGATGTAAAAATGATCTTCTTTTTCGCATTCTATTTTCAATTTTCTATTTCTTTGAATGCAAAATTACAATACTCTTGTCATAATAGACGAAAATTACAACGTTGGAAACGAGGATTCCCCTTTGGGAAGAATGAAAGTAACATACTCTTTTGGGGCTTTTATCCTATAGAAAGACATCAAACCACATTTTACGTGCTCAGGAATGAACATTTCCGCATTTGCCAATCCCGACATCACCTTGATTCTTGTCTTGATATGATGGGTTTGTGTTCTGTCTTTATATTCATTCACGATATTGCCTTTCCCTATATAGCTGTAAATATTATTGTATTCACCTAACAACTTTTTCTTTTCTGCCTTTGGAATATGCTCACGCCAGTCGAGTCCGTTACCTTCCAACGATTTCCGAACTATCATCATATATAAGGCGGCCTCTTGGGGATTGAGTTTTAGTATGAATCTCTCATCACAATCCATAGACTCAAAATATACCTTTGCCGTATGCGTTGAGAAATCAAATACAAGCCGGCAATCTTTTTTCTCTTTGCCGTATGCAATCAAGTCAAAGAGCGAACGATGAAAGCCAAAATACAGGAACTTGTTGCTTCTCGACCGTCTCTTTGCCACAATATCGGCATTGATCATTTCTCTATAGGTGTTCACCAACCGATGTATGGTGTTCATCACATCATCGGTCAACTCAATCTGGAGGAAATTGCTGAATCTCGTCCGTTCTGCATCATCATCGCCAAAGGAATCGATAATGTCCGACTCGTTGATTTTTATGAGTAGTGAGGGATTGGAATCAATAAGATTTACACCAATCTTCTTGTATAACAAGTCTCTGCAAAAGCGTGAGGTACTCAGATTACACAGACTATAGCAAATCTCATCTATGCGAAGAGTAGAAGCAGATGGTATCATGTATTTCACCACCTTATGCAGATATTTCTTACCCAACGCTCTAAAATCATCAACAACACTGGGGATATAGATGAAGTCAAAGCCTGCATTGGCAAACTCTTCCTCAATCTGTTTCAGTTGGTTGCGAATGGCAGCATCTATATCTGTTCCTTCTGTGTTTTCTACATATACGGTGGTCATGTTCTCCATGTTGATACCCTCAGACGGCACAGAAAAGACATTAGCATTTTCTGTCAAAGCCATGATAACGCAATATATTAAGACTGCTTCCAACGGCACACACGTTCCATCTGACAAAGAGAGGCGTTTCAAGGTCTTTACAAGTTCTTCTCTTGTCTCTCCATCCAGTTCTTTGAGAATAGACATGGCTTTCGCAAAATCCATCCTCTTGGCTTCTATAAGCATGGATTCACTGATGTTGAAACCATCCTTAGAGATAGTCTCCTCAAAGAAGTCCATCTCTTTTTCTTCTACGATAAAGTCAGCCTCAATGAGGTCTGACAATATGCGAGCCAAGGCGATTCTTTGTACTCTTTCCAACATCTGTTATCTGCTACAAACCTCCATACCCACAATACCAACGAGTATCAGAAGGGCAAAGAACATCTTCAATGCGGAGAATGTATCTCCGAAGAGCCATATCCCTATCACAAAAGTCCCTATGGCACCAAGCCCTGTCCATACGATATAGGCGGTACCAATTGGTATGGTCTTTTGTGCAAAGTAAAATAGGACGCCGCTCAACAACATGCTCAATGAGCCAAGAGCGATATACAACCCGAATTTCTCAGGATGCAGGCTCGACATTTTGAAGCCTACAGGCCATCCAATCTCGAAGAATGCAGCCAATATAAGTATCAACCAATTCATTCTTTCCCCTTTATTAACCCATTCAAAGAGCTTTCATAACTGCTGTCTAATGCCAAACGGAAACCTAAGTCATCGTCTGTATCTGTATCAATCCAGAAATTTACGCTCGTATTTCTACAACTTTTGGCATCAAATCTGAAGCTACCGCCTCTAAATGTGTGAGCTGCGTAAGATTCATCCTTGCATACAGGGTCAGTTATGTAACCTTTAGTCCTATACTCATCCTGTTTGCCTTGTTGTGCAATATCTCCCTTACCTTCAATGCAATCATTATAGAAATCGGTCTGATAATAGTCCTCACACCATTCCCAGATATTGCCAGACATGTCATAAACGCCAAGTTCATTAGGCATCCTGTCTTTTACTCCTGCGGTAGCTGAATGAATATATAAATCTAAATCCATTGCATCATCCGTACCGCTGTACATGGAATACTTATGACCTTCTTCTGCTAAATATTTATATGCAGCTAATTGTTTCTCATCAACTGTCATGCTTTCGTTATCGAATATCTTTGATAACTCCTTACATATTTTAGTTTTATGTCCACCTTTGGCAACGTATTCCCATTCAGCTTCTGTCGGAAGCCTGAATTTCAACTTTGTCAGTTCTTCCAGCTTAGGCAGGAATTGGTATTTTATCATATCCCAACTGATATTGGTTTGTGGCTTATTGTCTCCTAAGTTATCACTTGGGTTCATTTTTGCCTCAATACCCATTACGGCATTCCATAATTTTTGAGTTACAGGTGTCGCTGAGATATAGAACTTATTGATTTTTACGAAATGATGGGGAGTCTCTTCTTCGTCTGCATTCTCGTCTATCCAATTTTCCGGGAAAAGCGGGTTCTTGTACTTGCCAATTGTATCATTGTTCTCAGTTCCCATAAGGAAATAACCAGTTTCCACAGGTATCATACCCGTGAGCTTAACAATATCATTTGCAGACATCGTCTTTTGTTCATCAATTGGATTGGTTGCCACCTTATCTAATAAATCTACAACCTCTCGCTCTTTGTCAGCTTCAATATTACGCATGTCAAATCGCCATACCATTCTGAAACCAATATCATCAGATTTTAGAATTGGCTTCCAGAACGAATACCAATAGTTGCCTTTTATGTCGCTATGTAGCTTACGGAAACGCCAACTACCACCGCAGAAGAAATAGCAACTGGGATTATCCTCAGGGGACTCTTTTGTCCATTCCCAAACATTACCCATCATATTATATACACCCAAGCTGTTTCTCTGCAAATCTTTGTTGTCGTCAACCAGCCATGGTCCTTTTCTGTCTTTTTTCCCTTCTTTCCCTTTGTTTATTCGGAAAGCATCCTCAATGCGTGTTTTCTCAGTTATTTCTTCCGCTGTGCATCTCGCCACATATTCCCATTCTTCTTTAGTAGGCAAATCAAAACGGAGTCCTGTCATCTTTCTGAGAACCTTCAGGAAATCTTCAATGTCATTTTTAGAAACATTGATAACAGGTAGATTGCTACCAACATATTTCTTCTCTTTTAGACTTTCGTCATCCTGTCCTTTGTCAGTTCCATTATCCTGTGCAGGATTATTGCCCATGATGCTTTCCCATTGTTGCTGAGAGACAGCAGTTTCCATCATCCAAAATTTCTTGTCGCCGTTTTCGATTAGTTTGAATGCGAAATGGTTGCCGCCATCACCTTTGGAAATGACAAAATCGCCAAGCAACTTGCCAGCTATGGAGTGGCGGGACTTTTCATCAGCCAGTCTCATAACATTTATCCACTCTCTGTATTTCAATAGCTGTGGTATATAGCAAACTACATCAATGTCATTATAGTGTACACCTGGATCTATCTCATTCAATGTAGTGTTTGAGCAAATATCAAGATGAGCACGGCTTTTCTCTTTTCTGAACTTCTTTTCCTTCTTGCGTTTTTTTTCATCCAAGTCCTTATTCGTAAATAGCAACCATTCAGCTTCAACATTATCCAATGGCCTAAAATTCATGGTAACTCTTTCAGTTAGCCATCGGGTATGTTCAGCCTTTGCCATTAGTTCCAGATTGTTCCCTTTTTTCAACTCGGATGTAAAGTCACTAATGTCATCTATAGTTGTTCCCAATGAACGTAACTTCATGGGAATACTATCCACCATATCTATATTGGAAAGTTTATCGACAATGCCCTGCTGGTTCCACAGATTGTTAATTTTTCGTGCGAAATCAAAATCTATTTCTTCGTATGAGCTTATATCTTCTATTTCCTGGTATTGATATGTTACCTGCTGATTATCACCATGATTCCTAATCCCAATCTTGTTATTAGCATAAAGGAAGTGAAGGATTTTGGCCATAGAATTATCGAATGCATCTTCTGTATAGCTTCCTTCTATCATGCCGAATGGGCGAAGCTTTTCATAACGCTTCCATACTTTTTCTCCATCAGCCACTTTGTTGGCCAAGTCAAAACTGTTCTGTTGATAAACCAATATCTGCAATGCCCTGCGATATACCATCTCAGGCAGATATAATGCAGCAGCTATTGAACGCTGTGGATGATTGAAGCATATTGCAACTGTCGTAATCTTGTTTTTGTCCTGTGCAACATCTACCAAATACTTCCTGATTTCATCAGAAGCCACATTGCCTTGAATAAACTCCCACTCAATGTCCATGAAGTTACCATTTTCACCAAGATGTTTATATCTGCCGTCGCCATCTTGACTCAAAGGGTCATACCATTCTTTCTTGCCACAAATATCTTTACCTATCTCAACCACTCTATAACGACACAAATCAAACATTGTGGCAAATCTTCCTCTAAAGTATTCACCTTCTTTCTTTGCCTGATCGTCAATGAAGGTAATTGTGGTTCTTAGATTCTTGTCTCTATGAGCATTGGGGAAATGTGCAAGCAAAGCCGTTTGGACTCCAAGAGCAGTACCCATTTGGTTCATTCCGACTATTACGAGATGTATCGTTTTGTCATCATCGGCTTTTATTCCATCGTAGGAATCGATTGGTATGTAATTCTGAACCTTAACCTCGCCTTTTTTGCCAACAGAAACTATAGCAAAGTTATCAACAAGAATTTTCTTCGCCCAAATTGCATGTATATTGAATGGGAGGAATTCGACATTCTTGTCTAAACTTTTGTATATATGTGTTGACTTGAAAGCCGTAAATGTACTTTGATATTCAAGGCTTACATGAACCTTCTTCTTGTCTTTTAATATGACATGCTTAAAGTATTCGGAAATGTTCTCCAAACAGCTGATATTGAATACATCGTGATCTTCTTCATTGTCAGCATGTACATCTTCACCCAAGATATAGATTTCTTTTGCTTTCTCTAAATGCAGAGCCTCTATGTCTTCGCGAGATGTTCGCTCTGCAAAATAAAATACAAGTCTATCTTCTTCATTCTTATCAAGGTCAAGGTCAAGCCTCATTCGCATTTTCTCAACATCCTGCCTTGTTTGTATCAATATATATTTGACATCTTTTCGTTTAAGCGAGAGTTTGACAATATTTGCCGTCTGTTCATTGCATCCGATGATAACCACATAATCCTTAAAACAACGGTTGTAATGTATCATGCCTTGTTTCCATTTTAGAGAACGACGAGACAGATAATTAACGATAGAAGAAACCAACAGACCTGACAAACATGCGATGCCAGAGACTGCACTTATAAATGCGATTACTCGCCCCTTTCCATATGCGGAGGGTAAATTACCAGGGTCTGTAAATTGACTGATTACCGCCCACCAATGTTCTATAGCTTCTTTTCCCAGACCATCATCATCACGCCAATGTACGATTTTGTCACTGTTAAAAAACTCTCCTACAAGGCATAATGATAATGCAAAACAGCAAACAAATGCAGAAATAATTGCAACCATCACCAATGGTTTATTACCATACATCCATCTGTCTTTCTCAACAGGCTTGAAAATCCATATATAGGCAAAGAATAATAAACCAATAATACCAAATGATTCTATTATCCAAGACCAATCAAGATCTATATTACTTAGCATATCTCATTCTATAATAATCGTGACCAAAAAATTCCATTTCACCAAATCGTTCAAAGCCCATGGCTTGGTAGTATGCCTCCAGCTTGGGCTTATCCTTGTCCACTAAGAGGGATGAATAGGCACAGCCTAATCTCTTGCCCTTCTCGATGGCATATTCTATCAGCATCCTGCCGATACCCATACCTCTATATTCTGGACGGATGGCCATTGAGTCAAGATAGAACTCGCCATCACGCGCTTCGGCTTCCACCTTATTCAAATAGTCTTTGTCCATATCGTCCCAAAGACTATCCCATGTACGATGTCTCAGTTGCTGGTATCTCCGTCCGTCGTAAGCTATAAGGCTTCCGACAGCCACACCATCTACAAGGGCAACAATGGAGTTTTTCCAAGAGTACATGGTACTTTCATCCGAACATGAGTCGATGAATTTCTTCATTTCATCAGTCTCCATGTCCAATGCTGTCAAGACAGTCCATGCTACTATCTCGACATCCTCTATCTTAGCGTCTCTAATTTCTATGTTCATTACAAATCAACAAATTGCATCCAAACTCGGCACATAGCTTTGCTGGATGGATTCCGCAATAGCATTGGCAACCTCGATTTTGCTTAGCCCAATGCTCTCACCAAAATTATATAGCAGTTCTACTTCGTCCTTGGCTATAATCTTGTCTGACATGACAATAGCTATCATATAGCGAAGCATTCCGTCCCTCATACCCGGATTTATGCGAAGCAGGTTTGTCACCGCATCATTGAATGTCTCCATCACGTCGCCCTTGGCTATCTCATCCAAGAACTGACGAGGGAATATCTTCAACGATGCCAACTGAGAGATAATGAGGTCTATCTCATCTTTCGCAATGTTGTCATCCGCATTCGCAACAATGAGACCGGCGGAAGCGATGAATTTTGCCGTATATTCGTCCTGCTCGCAGTCACCCACTTTCAGTAAGATGGCTATCAGCTCTTCCATGCCCTTATCCAAATCCTCTTTCGATTTCGACTTGGCAAACAGGTTGAGGGCTTGCACACGGATTGGATTGACCGGGTGTGAAGCTCTACTCATGCCCTTGTCCTTCAGGAAGTACTCCAACCTGCGGTTATTGTCTGCAAGCAATGCCTCAATGCTCACGTTCATCTTCACCAAATCAAGACCGGAAGCCATCTTGAAGAATGCGGTCACGCACACATCAAGGTTCTCCACGGCCATATAGCCATAACGGTCAGCCACCAATTCCGCCAACTGCTCATGTAGCCTTATCTTGTATTGCAAGGTTACAGGCACTTCCGCATTTGGTGGAAACACAAACTGAATCAGGCGAGCCAATGCTGTATCTTTATTAAGCAGGTGTCCAAGCTCGTGCCCGACAACAAAGCGCAGTTCATCGGTTGTCATCAAATCGAAGAGGGCCGAGTTGATGTTTACAATATGTGGCTCTCCTTCGCTTTCTGCAGCAACAGAAAATGCATTTACAGATGAATCACCCGTGATGTAGAAGTCCACTTTATCTTTTACCCCCAACTTCTCTTTCACCTCATGGCACAGCTGATAGAAGTCGGGGAGTAGTTCCTTTTCCACCTTCAGACTATGTCCTTCCATATTGCTTCGCCAATAGGCATCGTTACTCGATGAGGTCTTTATCACACGCAGCACTTCCTCTACAATGTTGCCCTGCAAGGCATTGTATATCTGTTCGCCAATCTGCCGTTCTAACTCTATGGAGAGAGGGTGGCTGTTATCTGTTGTCTCATTCTTGGTGGACTTGAACCAATTCCAAATATTGTTTTCCTGTGTCATTTCTTTATCTTATCCAAAATACTGCTATGTAGTCAATTACTAGTATATGTTACTTCTGAAACAGCAATCGAAGAATAATTTCTCCTTTCAGTTATAGATTATATGGATAATATATATTGTGAGAATATGCTTATATTTGCCCCTTTAACTCTTCTTCTAAACCATCTCTTAAATCTTTTTGAGGATTATTTCCCTCAAACATAGTCATACTTGCACTAAGTGTTTTAAAGAACTCACTTATTTTTGTTTGCTTTATTCTATAATAGTTATTGCAGCTAATTTTTTTTAAATATTCCGCATCAACTTCTGAACCTATACCAATAGCCGATAACATAAAATGATGTTTCTGAATGCCATCTTGTATATCATTAAACAACGAATTTAATTCAATAGGATTGCATGGATTTGGATTGCCATCTGTTAAAAGTATTATCCAAGGTCTATAATACGAGATACCATTTGCAAAGTAATATTTTTTTCGTTCGCTTACGATTTCCATTGCTTTTTTTACCGCAGCAGCAGTATTGGTTTTCAAGCCTTTTACTCTAAAAAGAGGCAATTTTTCTCCTTCTTTCACTAAATCTGGTTGTCTTAAGATTTCAACACTACTATCAAACTGAATAATTGCTAATTCTATTTGGTCTTTTGAATATTCTTTAAAACCATTTTTTGCATTTAACAGATCTGAGACAAATATTCGCAAGGCCCGATTTAATCCGCTTTCACAGAGCCTCATAGAACCTGAGACATCTACAACAAGAATGCATAGACATTTCATTTCCGAATTCCCCACACTAGCTATGTCACGTGGTGTATGCGGTACTTTAATGCGTGTATTTGGTTCTATTATGGATCGAAGCGCTTGCTTCCATATTGTGGCAGATGGTTGTTGCGTACTAGTAAACGCTTGCATAAACAATGTTTGCAAAACATGCGGGAGTTTAAAAAAACGTTCATGCATATTATTATGTTTAAGTAGTTCTATATATTGTTTGTTCTTTCCAAAAACAAACAAATCGTTATCAATACGGCTTGCAATATCAGAGTATTCATCGGTATTATAGGGAGGTAACAATCTAAAGCCACTATATGGATGTGACCCAATTAGAATTTTATAGAACGCAATAGCGAGAGCAAAACAATCACAGTCATTGGTTTGGTTGAGATTCTGAGAATGACGCTCTTTTGCAAATTTTGCGAAATATTCAGGTGTGGCAACAGGTCCTGCAAAAAAGTTTGAGTCATCAACAATCTGGAAAGAATCGGTATCAACGATAGAAATCTTTCCCTCTGCGGTTGCTAACACATTTTCTGGTTTTAAATCGACAATAACGTATTTGCCACTTTGGTGAATTATTTCTGTTGCAAGTGCCCAATTATGAAGCATTTTGATTCTATTTTTGAAACCTATTGGAGAATCTAACTCAAATTTGTTGTGCCAGCTCGTGAATTTGGGATACTTCTGGGCAATTGTCTTTCCAACAGAAAATATCTCAATAATTTTTAAATCACGACTCCCCTCAAATGCTAAGGGCATAATATATCCACAAAAAGCGCCTTTACTGTCATAAACAATGGACTCAGGCCAACAAATTCGAATATTAGTCATATTGGAATTTGCAGGTTTGTTATTCACCATGTACTCAATCTTATCCTTGTTCACTTTCGCATGGTGATCATTTTTATAAATCTTCACGCAACAATTTGTGAGTTCTAATGGTGAAACTACTTTATAAATTCGGCCTTGCCCTCCACTACTTATTTCGTTTGCTGATAATGATAAACATACAGCATTCCCTTTTTTATAAATCAGATAGTTCATAAGATTCTTTCATGATTGCAAGAAGCATGGTTTTATCATCACGCTCCTGTTCGCATGTTTTAGTACCTTTATCCATAATATCAATAAAAAGAGACATTTTATCTTCCTTTTCATTAATTATAGATTCAATGAGAGGATTCAAAAATTCTGGATGGGGTTTATTTACATCAGAATATTTTCCATTTTTACTATCATATATAGAACATTGCCATGCAGACCTTTCACACCCGTCAGACATAAGTATTATAGCCTTAGGTTGTTCTAATAATATTCTTGTTTCTGGAACATATACTCCACTGATTTTGAGAATGGGGATTCTTGGCTTCGTCCAGTTATTTTGTAAAAAAATGGTTTGGTTGGCTTCTTCTCCCTTGTGAGGTTTCATCATGCTTCCCCATATGTTATCTTGCGAAAGATATCCCATTCGTCCGTCACCAATATGTCCACACATTATTCCAAGTGGAGTTTGTAAACAAACCATGAGTGTGGCATTAAAATCAGTATCTTCAACTGTTTCCTCATCTGCTTTTTCTCTATATAACAACTTCATCCTCTCACAAATTGAACGAAATTCCAGATGCCAATCCAATTCGGTGGGTAACGCGTTTTGCGATAACCAATCATTTTTTCTTATTACTTCAACTATTAACTTGCTGAATATACTACAATTTGCTTTAGAGCCACGACCTGAATATTTTGCAGAACCTGCACCGTCTGATATAATATAGAGATGCCAACCTTCTGCTATGTTCAAATACATATGATAATCTTGACATTCGGTATTTGACTCAATGTGAGAACGTCCGCGTAAGGATGCACCTATAATGCATTGATAATTATCTTCAAATAGTGTTTTGGTTCTAATAAAGTCATAGTCATCAATTCCTCTATTCTCTGTGGATTCTTGAACAGTTGTATTATTATCTAAAGAATTGATAACATCATCAACATCAACTATCAGAGATGATTGTTTAGTCATACTATTATATAGAACATGTGAAGTGGAACTGTTCGAAGACAAATCCACTTCAGAAGATTGTAGTCTATTTAAGAAATATGTAAGAACTTTACATATCATTTTTTTTAGTTTTATCATATCTCAAAGCTATCAAACGGTTTCATCCATTCACTTTGACCTCCAGAAATGTCAACTTTCTGTCCTGGTTTTGATGAAACAATTATAGACATACTACTACTAAGCCATCTAAAGAAGGCTCCAAAATTTGTTCCTTTTAAAGCTTTCGCATTTCCTGCAGTCAACCTATTTATCGTCTTTTCGGAAATGTCATTACCTACGCCAAGGCCTAGAATATAGTATTTCTTGTTCTTTGCATCATTCAAAATACGTGCCTCAAGAGCTGATATTTTGTTTTCGTCAAAAGGATAAGGTTCACCATCTGTCATGAATACAATCCATGGCCTATAATAAGGCTGTCCAGTTTCTTTGTAAAACTCTTTTCTATCCTCGGTCATTTGTATAGCTGCTTCAAGGGCAGCTACAGAGTCAGTGATACTACCTCTTGTCTTTAGTCTTGAAGGAACTTCTCCAGTTTCAAGCAAGCAAGGGTTTCGTTTGAACATTACATCCTCGTCATATGCAATGACACATATTTCCAATTGCTCTTTTGTACATTCTGGTACCCCATTACCTTCTTCAATATCTCTAAAAAAACTTTTTAGGGCAGTATTCAGCTCTTCAATACAAGGTTCCATCGAACCTGAAACGTCAACAACTATTGTACAAAGACATTTCATTTCTGCATTAGGGGCAGACTCACCATGAAATCTTTCTAATCCCATATTATTATGATTTATTTGATTTTACTGCTATTTGACGGATGGCATCCCAGCCATTGTCTTTGTATATATCATAAATTGCTCTGAATCCATCGCCATAAATTGGGTCAGGATCATCAAATAATTGTTTCTCGTATATTCTTGCAAGGGGAAAATCTATTGAGTGATAAACGTAGTAACTTGCAAGATTACACATGCCTTCTGCAATCTCCGATGGAATGTTTAATAAGCCATGTTTAAAACACCATGCATGTATTAATTCATGTGCTAGAACACCAGCAAAATGAATCTTTGTATGATGAGATTGAACAAAAATCTTTATTTTGCCATTCGACTGTAAAGAGCAAAATCCTTCGTTGAAGACACTTACTTCACTTTTTTTATAGGCAGCCATCTCTTGACTTGTTGCAGTCCAAATCGTTATGTCGTCAACTCGCAAATCTGTAAAACCTGCTTTATGTAACCGCTCAACCACTTGCCTAAGTATCCAGTCAAATGGACGTTTAGGACTTACGGCTATTTTCATACAGTCGGGACAGATTAATCTTCCGTCAGAAATTACGTTACCTGCTATTACAACAAGTTTTCTGCATTCTGAGCAATACCCTACACTATTTTCAGTATCAATGTGTTTTTTGCAACAATGATTCCCATAAACATCCACATAATGAGAAAATATCAATGTGGAATTACAATAAAAACATTTGTCCATCATTTAGCCTATTTCAAAATTTTCAAATGACGCATCTTTTGTGTTACCTCCATTTACCGTAGATTTATTTGCGTCATCATTAGGTTCGTCCACAGTTTGTGAAAAAGAGTTTTGCGCATTCCCTTTGTGCAAGATTTCTCTAACTTTCTCTGACACATACATGTCTACTTCGTCAACAATTTGAATAAGCATTTTATGATTCTTCTCGTCTATGTATCTCTTATTGTCGGAAGAAGAGAAATTCTTCTCTAATGATATATCAGACTCTGTAGGCGTTTTGCCTGTAGCCCATTTCATCAATTTTGTCTTAATACCAAAATTCATGTAGTATAACCATCCATGACTCTTTCCATATTTTGAAACTCCAACTATTTCGTCAGCAGCATCTGCTAATTTTCCACCGTGAATAAGGTTAATCATGTTTTGTGTTTCAGCTCGGTATTTTTGCATAGAAATATCAGATTCTTTGTCCATTAAGACATCATAAACGCCACTAGACATCATCATTTTCATTAAAACAGGAGTTATTTCGATAATAATGAAAAATAGTGCAATAAAAAGATGTACAGAACTTAATGGATCTTTTTCTGTTGTCTTAAGAAGAGACTCAATTCTTCTAGATAAACCAATTTCAATTTGGTTATAATCTTTTTCCGCCATATGGGAACAAGTAACGATATATTTGGGCAAAGTGTCGTTAGCTTGTTTAAGTTGTCGCTCTAATTCAGGCAATACAATATACCGTATAGAATCTCGTTTTGCTTCAAGCTTTCTTACCTCTTTACCTGCACCAGGTCTCTTGGAACTATAAGCTTCATTCCAAATAAGCGTGTGTTCAGTTTCCAAATCTCCGTAATCTGCAACTTTCTCTTTGTTTGATTTTATATCTGCACGAAGCTTGTCTATTACATTAATCTTGTAGTTAATTGTATCTTGTTTTACTCTTTCTTTTATAAAGGCTTTTTTTTCACTTGTTAGATCCTTATCAATCTCTCCTTTAAATATTTTTAATTCCAGTGGAGTAGATATGACGATACCGATAATTATTGCCATAATTATTCGTGGTAAGCCTGAAAGGATTTCCATCATGCTAATAGACGGTTTACCATCAGAATACATTGTATTAGTAATCATTCTGTCGAGGTTAAAAATAAGCACCCCCCAAAAAAGAGCAATACCTACTGAAATAGGTAAAACATAAGTATTCCCTTCAAAAATAGTAGAGCAGGCATAGCCTGACGACAGAGCAGCGCAAAGTGCAGTGGTAAGTATTGTACCACCTATACAAGCATATTTCGTTTGATCATGTGGACACATTCTAAGCAAATTTCTGTCTGCTCCTGCACAAATCCACAGAAATTCATTTAAGGATGGATATTTGGGTTTTAACTTTCTGCCATTATCTCTTAATTCTTCTAAATACTTTTGATGTTTCTCATATTCATTTATTACTGTTGTTTCTGTTATTCCATCTTCAGATACTTTCTCATCACCTTCGGTTTTGTGAATGTACACCCTGTCTGGAAAAATAAACGGAAGCCCTTTGAAAGGTAATTTATTTAGAAACAAACTGAGTTTGTTTAGTTTCCCGTCATAAAAAGAAGAATCGTTTTCATCTGCAATTTCCTCTTCTTTTTTTTAGTATCTATTTCATTGTCACTATAATTGTTTTTATCAAATGTCGCTACAAAATTCACACTGGAACTTGCAACAAATGTCCTTATGGAAGACGTGTCTCCATCATCCCATTTAATAAATTTGTAACCTTTAAAGGGTACTGCTTTCAACGAGACAGATGCTCCAATAGCATATTCACCTGTTCCCTCAACAAACCCAAATAAAGAGTTGTTACATGTAGCATTTATTGTAACTTTCTGAACGGCGTTATCTTCAATAAGATTATTCCACTGGTCACAATCATACTCTAAAGTCTGATTGTTGTCTGTAATGTCTACACAAACAACATAAGAACCATCTATATCTTCAACATATTCCTGAACCTTAATCGTGTGACCTTCAATTGTAGTATAGCTTTTTCCTTCTTCAGGAACCGGATCAAATATTTCCATAATGTTTTAAATTTTGAGGAGAAACACCCTGTAACAAGTGTCTCTCCTTGTCTTGTTATAATTTATTTAGTGTATTTCTGTACGAAGACATTCCATTCTTGTGCAGCAATCTTTTGTTCTTTCTCAAGATCATTTGTAAAGATGTACGCAGAATATTTATGATAGAACTTGATTAGTTGTTCGTAAATCTTTGCATATTCTGTAACAGGACGGTGAGAAGGAATAATCTGCGTAATGAAATTTACAATACTAGTTATGAATGTTTGTTCTGCTTTCTGAACTTGCTTTCCAACTGTATTTTCAAAATCAGTCTTTAACAAAAACTTTATTTTATTCTCTTTGTTAATCAGGCATGTATAGTAAGCCAATCGTACACCTTCCAATTTGGTAAAGTCTGGAGATTGACCATAATCAGTGTACTCCTTAATAATTTTACTAGTAGTATTATTAATTATGTTGTAAATCTGCTCGCGCAAGTCAATTCTCTGATTATTGAATTCATAAAGACAATCATGTAAATCTTTAAAGTCAGATCCACCCTCTTTAAGGAGTAGTAAGAACTCATTAAGCCAAGTACTATCATCATTAGAGATAAATTCCAAATGCCCTTTCTTTTTAAACGCCGACCAGAATACAGACTTTATATCCGCCATTTTTTTCATGACAGCTCTATCGTCTATCAAAGCCATTGCATCTGAAAGTACGTTCTTCTCCAAATCTTCAGTCCAATGTGTCAATTGAGGTTGACATTTATTTGCCATAAACATAATCTCTGTTATGCGATCAGAAACTGCTGGTAGTAGTAAATTCTGAATTAACTGATCACGCTTACTTCTTCTTTCCGATTTTGTTGCTTCGGTTTTATTCAGCCTCTCAATACTATCTCGAAGTGTTTTTATTTGTTCATCAGTTATAGTATGTTCTGCCTCATGACCTGTCAAGAAACTTTTTGCAAATTGGCAACCAAGAGGCTCGTCGTAAAATAACTTTAATGCCTCTTGAATGCTTTTGTCTAGACTAAAGTCATTCTTGCCATTATCCAATACATGATTCCATTCTGATTCAACCTCACTTATAATATTTTGTATGTTCTCTCTATCATCGAATGTGGGCAGTGATCTTGTAACTTCAAGCAAATTTGAAATTATCTTACTAGAATAAATAGCCTGGCACTTAGTAATTAAATTCCTTGCTTCAGAATAAAAAGATTCGTCTGTTGCAAGAATAGTATTTGACATTTCTTTTAAAATATTGTAAAAGAATTCTTGAAGTTTACCATTCTCACAAAGGATATTCATGGTTGCTACATGATTGGGGTGACTTGGATCTTCTGGAGAATTATTTCGTAATGATATTCCTTGTGCACCATTCTCTAGGGTAACACTACTTAAATCATGCAGAATTGGTGTTATTGTAGCATTGGCGAGAGCAGTTGTTACGTTGTCTTCGCAAATATTAAAGAGGTAAAATATCCAGTTTTCAGGATTTCTACCGTGCACGTTAGTTCTAAGAAGTTTATGAAACTCATAACTATCTGTATTGTCTACCCCTTTACGAACTTTCTTTAAACATATTGCAATGTCAAGTTCTTGACGTAAAGCGTATGCAAGTGCTTGATTAACACCTATTTTACTCTCGCCAATTCCTGGCGTGTCCAAAAATTGTATTTTACCAACATCTTCTCCACACAGTTGAAAATCCGTATAAATATTTACATTTTTAACCGCAAGAACTCTGTGTATTCTTGGTGGAATATCAATTTGGTTCTCCTCATAATACGTATCGGGATGCTCGTAGTACGAAACAAATGGTCTTAACTCTTTTCTCGATTCTAATTGAGAGAGATTCTCGATAGTCCTAGATTCTCCTTCTTCAGAGCGCAAATATGTCACATATTCATCTACATGTCCAAGATAAGCTAGAAGCATCTTTTTTATCTCTGTCTTACCATTAGGAACAGCTTGATTTTCATAACGACTTTTATATTCTGCACATTTTGAACGAAGAATCTCCGCATTCTGAGTCATAGGGATTGTTTTAAATCCTAAAGAAGTGAGATACTCGTTAATTAAAGAACATATTTCCTTGAATGAATAAAAGAAAATAACAGCCTTATTACCACCTTTTTTCTCATATATTTTGCCATTCCACACTTCTTCCTCCCCATTAAAAACATTAATGGTTGTGCCAGTGCATGCTTCAAATTTAGAACGTGGAATAACATAATCGTCAAGGTTTGATAATTCTGAAATGACAGTACTCTTCCCTTGTCGCCAAGGTCCAACACCACCAATGTTTAGATATTCTCTTTGTACGCGTTTGAGACATTCAACGAGAACTCCTGACAAATCATCTTTTTTCAGTTCCTTAAGGTAGTGAGCAAGTTCATCTACATTCTTACTGAACTTTTCCCATTCTGATTTAAGTTTTTCGTTGTGGGATAGCATCTGTTGCCATCCTGTACTAGATGCAATCTTTCGAATTGCTCTAACAAAGGACTCCATCTCTTTGACTTTGTCCGCATAACCTAAAAATTCATCTTTAACACTCTGACGTGTCAAAATGATTTCATTAATTGTTTGCTTTATAGCCATAATTATTATATTTTTTTATTATGTTATAGTTCAGAACGTTCAGATAACTTAGTTTCTGATTTACCTCGATACATCGTCTTTAATAATCAATACAGAACTAAATGTTTGTCTTAATGAATAATGTGGAACACGTTCATTAAGATGTCTATTAAGTCATTGGATACATCTCACCATCTTTGTTCCACTTTATATACCCAACCATCTCCCTCGCACTCGCTACATATATTATATGCAAAATTACCTGTACCATTGCATTTCTTGCAACGTACTTTTACGAATTTTATGCGAGCAACATCATCTGCATGATTTTCAAGATGTAGTTTCTTTGTGGAAGTTACAGTTTTTCCAATGTATTTCTTTGCCATCTGAACTGCTTTCTGACCGCTGCTCCCTCTGCAAGAGGAAAGACCGATTACGCAAGTAACCAAAAGAAAGATATAAATTACCTTCTTCATAACGATATGATGTTTTATTTTCCCAATTTAACTTATTGCTTGTTTTGATTTTCTTCATTTGTTTTCTTATTGAGTTTGTCTTGCCATACTCCCAAGAAGTAACTTGCAACTCCCCATAATAATACAAAAGGAGCAACTACTATAGAACCAGCCATTGTTTCGTTTTCAATTAAGAAACCAATGAGGGGAATGATTATCGAGACCCCAATAGAAACCTTTAGGTTCCATGTACCTTGTTTGCGTGGATTTTTCTTCCAACCGTTTCGTGTTATTGCTGATAATCCCATAGTTCAATATTACTGATACGTTACTACAACTCTGTTACCACCACATTGAGGACAATAGACTACTTGCGGATTACCGTAATAGTCGTATATCAAGTTACCATACATATCCGTTGCATAAACCATTCCATTGCCTTGGCAATGTGGGCATGGGACAGTGACAGGCTGAGGTGTCGTTTCAACTTCCTCATCCTCCTCGAAGCAATTATCAATTCGATCTTGCCACTTCTTGGCCTTACGATAATTTTGGTAGCTGTTGTAGCTATTGTATTCCTCTTCCGCAGACTTGCTCGCTTTGTTAGCATTTTCTTCTACTACCATCGCACCACGTTCTAAGCGTCCTGCATTTCGTTCAAGACCGCCTGCTTCTTTCTCGATGAATTCGAGGGCTTCTGTCGCAACCTTTTTCCCTCCAGAACCTCTGCAAGAGGAAAGACCGATTACGCAACTAACTAAGATGGTGATATAAATTACTTTCTTCATAACGGTATATTGTTTAATTTTCTTATTTCGGATACAAAATTAAGCATTTTTGATTTATATTACAATTATGCACACTTATTTACACTGCCATCTTCACATCTGTATTCAGGAAGTCTGTAACTTAGTGTAATTGTTCTAGTTGCAGCACAATCGATAACAGAGCATTTTTTCACGTCCACAACGAGTGGTACCGCACTATATATATAATCTTTATGAATATTGGTAAACATGATTCTAAAATATGAACTGTTATGACATCATGGCTATATCACCATCTTTGTACTACTTTATAAACCCAACCGTCTCCTTCGCATTCGCTACATTTGTTAATAGCAAATTTACCCGTTCCGTTACATTTTTTACAACGTACTTTCACGAATTTTATGCGAGCTACATCATCAGCGTGATTTTCAAGATGCAGTTTCTTTGTGGTAGTTACAGTTTTTCCGATGTATTTCTTTGCCATCTGCACTGCTTTCTGCCCGCTATTGCCTCGGCATGAGAGTAAACCTATCATGCAAATAACTAATATATATATATATATGAAACTTTCTTCATGGCGATATTATTTATATTTTTTGTTATCTTAATCAAAGAAATTGGATAATCAAAAATACGGCCAGTAAAACAAAAACCAGAATACTAATTGTCAAATAAACACCTTGTAGTTTATGCGATAATTCAGGTTCCGTCTTGTGTTTGTTCCTATAAGCTTGTTTCCAACTCTCAACTGCAATGCAACTTAAAAAAAGCAGAGCAATAACTGCCACAAAAATTCCTTTTAAAAAAGAGATTTCTTGTAGAGCATATACCACGATGAGTATTGTCATTACAGTCCAACAGCCGAAGTTGAACCAGGGACTATTCTTCGCTAATTGTTTTCCTAAATATCCCATAGCTGTACGTATTTTATTGTTGTATCATTAACTTCACTTATTCTATACCCACAACTCTCCAACACCTTTTGAGAAGCGATGTTGTTCACATCCACTTCGGTGTGAAGTTCGTTGGTGAGCTTTGCGTTACATATATATTGAGTGGCCAATCTCACGCTTTCTTGCATGTAACCTTGATTTCTATATTTGGGGTGAATGGCGAAGAAGATGGTGGGATTAGTTGACAAGTCCATTGTGGCAACGAAACCGATAAGGGTGTCGTGCTTCCTGATTCCCCATAGGACGCCTTCGTTCTTTGACAGATAAGTGTGGAAGGATTTCAGAATCTGTTTGATACCGTCGTTTGTTTGGGCAATGTCACAGAGGTCAGGCAGGTATCGTTGGGTATCTGCATCTGAGAATATGGTTCTCAGTGCTGTTATGTCGTTTTCCTCTATCTCATTCAGCAAGCAATGCTCAGACTGCAATGTGGGGACGGAAGGCTTTGTGAGCATACCGCGCTCTGCCATTTCGCAGAACAGGAACATGTGCAGTTGATGGTAGAGCCTCTCGTTGTGGCAGAGGGTGTCCCATTGGTCATTCGTATATGCGATAGAGGTCAGGCACATATTACACATTCTGACTGCCGGACAATTGGTACATCGGTTCTCACGCTTGCGGTAATACTCCTGGTCATCTCATTGGCTTTCTGCCAGTCAATGCCATCGTTGATGCTACCAATGCGGAAGCGGTCGTTGAACTTCTCACATACTGCCAATTGGAGACCGGCATCGATGTATAGTTTGGTGTTGACAGGCCTACAGGTGGAGAGTGGTGTACTCTCCGAGACCTCAAACACTGGTCTGTTCTTCCAATAAGAGACAATCTCATCAAAGAATGTCTGAAGCACCGACCATTCGGGGCGCTGCTCATAAGCATCGAGGAGCTGGATGTATTGTATCTTCAGCGTTTCCCAATCTTCTTTTGCCACACCTTGCAAGAAGTTTGGGGTCAGTCCGCTAATGTGAGTTGGTGCATAATGCTGCAACACCTCGTCTTTGTGCCATGCTTGCGCAATAGGCATCAGCTTGGAAACTGACGGCAATGTCATCATCAATACGACTTTGGGGTATTGATTGAATGTGTTGCTATGCAGATACGCCAAAGCATTCCGTACCTTGGTGTATGAGCCATTGCCTTTGGCATCCACTCTGTGTGCATCATGGAATGGCTGTGTGCCGTCAATAGAGATAGCAAGCTCCACACCATTGTTTACCAACCAATCAATGCGTTCTTCTGTCAACAGCGTGCCATTGGTGGAAACAGAGAAAGTCACATCGTCTTCCCATCGTTGCTGTCCTGCTTGTATGGCATACTGAACGAGCGGATAGTTAACGAAAGGCTCGCCTCCATAGAACGAAATGCGTATGGGCTTTGTATTTGCCGTCTTAGCAATAAAGTCGTAGATGGCTTGAATGTCGCCCTCACAGAGTGTCCGACTGTTGTGGCTGTGGTTGCCCTCATACTCGCCTGAGTAACAGCAATAGGTGCAGCGGAGATTGCACTGTTCTGTAATGGCAATGATGAACATATAGACCTCCGGCATCGAAGAAAATTCGCTGGGAGGCGTAAACGTCCAGGCATAACGGCTGTCATCTACGACACCATGAACGATTTCGTTGGTCTGCCGTAGATAAGAATAGCTGTTATTATGGAGCGTCGTGATGTTCATCTTTGTTTATCTGTTACCGCATCGTTGAGCTGAGCAATGTCCGCAACTGAGGCAACGGGCTTGACAGGCTGCCATGCCCATGGCCTTGACGGCTTCTCTCTTCAGATCATTCGCAATCTTGTTGAAGTTGAGAATGGCAAGGATATTATCGTTTGCAGGAAGTGCAATGGTCTGTGTATTCATACAATGCTATATTTTTTACTGTTTACTATCTGATTATAATTTCCATGCTCGTACCAGTCAAGGAGTTTGGCGGCACGGTCAACCAACCAAGGGAACTCAGCGGAACGGATTGTGAGGTTCTTTACAATGACATTGAGCGTGCCAGTGTAGTTTTCGTTGAAGTCCCGAGCTTGCTGGATGAAGCCATCAATGTTTATCTGGTCGTAATACTTCCTCGGAAGTCCGGCTTTCTTAATCATGGTACTGAGTGCCACGTTGATGTCCTGACAGCAGAGCAGGCCAATGCGGTCGGCGGTATAGTCGGACTTGCGATACCATTCAAACAGAGGGAGTTTGACAAGCGATGCCCATGCCTTGAAAGTCGGGTCTGACATGAAAGGCAAGTAGAACGACATGATGAGCATGTGGTACGGTTTGTGGCCCGCAGCAAAGTGGCCCAGCTCATGTCCAAGCGTGAACATCATCTCGCTCTCGGTGAAAAGGTCGGCACTGCCCGACATCATGACGATACGGCGGTGCTTCTCGCCATTGGAGAAATGGTAAGGTCCGTAATACCAATCGGTGGAGTAGGCAGGAATGTCCTCGATGTCAAGTATGGCACAGGCTTCAGCGAGCTGCGCATACATCTGCGGCAGGCTTTCGGCTGTAATGTTTATACCTTCACCTTGGTTTTCCACCTCGTTGTATGCCTCCTGATATTTGCTGGTGGTGGCAGCGAGGAAATCCTTGAAGGTATAGTACTCCACATCTGCCTTGAATATCTCGTACCACGTCTTCAGGTCATGGTCAAGCGGGTGCTTGGCTATCTCACGTATGAAGTCCCACTTTGACAGGTAGGGGACCTTCAGACTGTTTAGCCATTCTACCTTCTTCTTGTCATCGGGATGCATGACAGAAGCGAAGTCGATATTATGCAATCTCTTTCTCATGGGCTATCTGAGATAACGGCGTGTTACGAAACGTCCATATTCTCCGCTGTCAATCCACTTCAACAGCTCGGCAGAGCGCATAACTGTCCAGGGATGGGTCTCATCGGCAATGGAGAGGAACTTGACTACCTTGTTCATTCCCTCATAATCGAGCATCTTGAAATCGCGTGCCTGCTGGAGAAAGGTCTCTGGACGGATGTTGTTGAACTCCTTGATGGGGAGACCTGCCATCTTAATGAAGGCTCGTGTCATGGCATCGGTGTCCTGACAGCACATCAGACCGGCACGGTCGGCTGTGAACTCCGACATTCGGCTCCAATAGTATAGGGCGAACTGCAATCCGCTGGCTACCAGACTGCCACCGGGGATAGTGTCTATTCCCCAGTTGATTACTTGCGCCATAAGATGATACAACATGTGCTGCGACTTGATGTGCCCGACTTCGTGGCCTATGATGAAGAGTATCTCGTCATCGTCACAAAGGTCAATCAAACCGGAGTTGAGAACGATTATCGGATTCTCAGCTCCAATGGTACAGGCATTGATGTCATAGCCCCAAGTGATATACAGTTCAGGTACTTGCTGCAGGTCGAGAATTCGACAGGCTTCCACAAGATACTCATATATCTTGGGATAGTTTCCTTTCGTGACCTTCAGGTTGCTACCCGTATATTGAATGTTATATACTCGCTCGATGAAGTTGGATGTCACCCATTTGCAAGCCGTGGTAAGGAACGGGATGCTTTCCAGTTTCTCCAAGGCGGCTCTGTCCAATGGATGCTCGTACTGACTATGGTCGAGACCTGTGAGTATCTGCTTGTTGTGTATCATAATGCTGTCTTTTTCGAATTTATTATATTCCGTCAACACTGTAGAGGAGTGGGCAACTATCCCAGTTCTATCAAATCATCTTCAATTTTCTCCATAAAATCACTGGGAATATAGGCTGTAAGCACATATCCGATGCCGTTCAACTCTACAGCGATGCGTTGCTGACCTGCTGCTCTCACAACCTGACCGACAACGCCCTTGAAGTCGCCACACACAACTTTGAAATAATCACCGCTCTTGAAATGGCAACGGTCTTTCGATGTGGCCAAGATATGTTCATTCTTTGTTTCCACAACGTTTATGAATGACTTCATCCTGTCATCAGGGATAGTTATAGGTGGATTGAGCTGGGTGTCTGGCTCAATGGGCTTTGTCTTGTCGGTATAGTATTTCAAGAAACCTGCTGTCTTGGCTGGCTCCTTTACAAATTCAAGAGACTGTTCATAAGTCATATACGCAAAAACAAGGTTGGGAAGAAGAGGCTGTTGAACAAGCTTCTTCTTCCCATTTATTTCTTTTTTGACCACAGTCATCGGGATATATGTCTCGATGCCTTTTTTTGTATTTCCACACATGCCAAGGCTGTGCGTCCATATGTGGCACGAAAAACGTACCAAACCTTCTTACCACTTGGCACACAATCCAAGGACACCCCTGTATGGGAGTTCTCAGTCTGATGACTTTGAACTTCGGGGGAGGTGCAGGAGGTAAGTCCAGCACAAGAGGGATTTTTACCGCCTCGTCGGGTGTCAGCATTAGGCAATGCTGGCGTATGCTTGTTAGATTCGTTGTTCATAATCTAAGGATCAGTCCCTTTACAAACATTAATGCGCTGACAGAATGTTTAGTTCCCCAGTTGGTGTATTGTTTATGTCAATTGGTTAACTATATATGGTTTCCACTCGTCAAGCGGTTGTTATAGGTTTGTTAAATAGAAAGTCCGAAGCAAATTTACAAATATTTTTTGAGAACCCGCAACTTTTCTCCAAGAATTGGACAAACTTTTTAAAAATAATCTCAAAATAAATGAAAATCGGCGTCAGAATTTGTCATTCCTGAACATTTTGCATATGCAAATTCTATAAAAACCATTAAACGAATATTGTTCCAACAGACCATGCTATCGCATGAATACTTCCGAGATTTATTGAAATTATTGTGCAAAGGTATTTGTTATGCCTTATTGACTGCAAGGTCAAGGCTCTGCTTGGCTTCCAAAATCTCCACGCCTACGGGTCGTATTTTGGTGCCAAACCTTGCATCGATGTGCATAACACCTTTTTAAGGCACATAATTTCTAACAAATCCCGGAAGTAGTTTTACTACGAAAGGGAAATGAAATTTAAGCGAGAGTAAAGATGAAGTTTAACTTCGGCTTTTCCGAGCGTCCATTCATTCGGCAGAGCCAAATAAAAATTTTGAAGTATGAGCAATATTTGTGACACGCAGTACAAGGTGAGAGGTTCACGCAAGGCATTGAGCGACCTTTGGAACACCCTTCAGATGATGGAGGTGAATAGTAAGGATGTGTATCTTTACAAGTTGGCAGAACACTATGGCATTGACTATGAGCATAGCGGTATATCTGTTCGTGGACATATCTATTGGGCTGAGTTCGAGGATGACGAGGATGGAGGGCTGTTGTCGTTTGACACCGAAAGTGCATGGTCGGCTTGCGACCTGTTCTTTGATGAATTGAATAAGGTACTTGGCAATGAACTTTCTATAAGTTACCGTGAGATAGAATGTGGATGTGAGATATTTTATGTCCACGACGAAGGAGGTTTCTTTCCAGAAGAGTGTTGTGTAAGTTCTTCTGGTGGCAACTTTGAAGATATTTGTGAAGATGTGTATGACACCATATGCGATGCTATTGACGCATGGTGTGAGAAGACCGGCATTAACCAAGGCGAGCGGACAGAGGAAGAAATGGTGGACTTCATCAACGAATACGAGTACGACTCGGAGGACACCTATTATTATATACACCCATTTGAGTTTGATTAGTACTTACCGCAAGGGGTAAGGCTCACAGCTTTGCCCTTTGCATAACCACTTTGAAATATGAAGAGATTAAGGAAGAAACAGATTGGAAAAACTGCATGCATCATATTGCAGCAGTTGGTTCTCACCACACCTCTAAATGTGGTGTATAGTTGGGGAATAACAAACAAGGTTGCAACTCAAATAGAAATCATGGTTGATGGAATGGAGAAAAACGTGGCTGCCTTGATGATGGATGTTAATGGCTTCAACTACCAAGGCAGGCTCTATGTAACCAATAACCGAGTTAAGCAAACCTTTGGCTTGTATAGCGAACAGAACGGAATGTTGCATGAGGAAAAGAAGAGTATTGCCTATAAAGACTTGGGGCAAGCGCTCGATGCGGTTATTGAGACAGGCGGTATGAGCCAACAGGAGTACCTGAAAAGATTGCGTGAATATGCAAAGAGACTTTTGGCTTAATATAAGAATATCCACTTAAAAGATTATGGGAATGAAAACAATAGACAGAGAACATGTAAGAAGCGTTGTGAACACCATCTTCTCCCAATTGCTTCACACAACCTCGATAGACGTTATCAATAGTTGGGGCATCTCAAAGATGTATGCTACCCAAATTGTCAAGAATGTCAATGGCGAAGACTTCACTATGGCGGCACTTGTCATGCAGGTGAATGGCTTCCAATTTCAAGGCGAGGTATATATTGCTTTGGATGAAGGCTCTGATTACTACCGTATCTATGGAGAAAAGGATGGAACAACAAAAGAATATCATCATGATATTGCTTTTGATGAGCTTGGCGATGTACTTGACTTAATGATAGAGACTGGAGGTATGACCAAGGAAGAGTACCAAGCAAAGGTAGAGGACTTTGTTTGTAGCCTCTAACATAAAATCTATTGGCGCAAAGTTAGTGTTAAACACGAGGAATTTATCTTTATTCTAATTGTTTTATACTAACTTTGTACCAATAATAGGATATAACGCTACATCGTGCTACAAGACGCTACAAGTAGGCTACATATTTCAATGCCTATAAAAGTTATGTAACATCTTGAAAATCAATATTGCTACATGAAGATACAACTTTCAGAGTCATATTTGACTTATAGGCATTTGAATAATTATAGTAAGATAGTGGTCATGATGTTGTATTATCCCCCTTTCATAAGGGCAATTCATAAATATAATACAAAGGCAATGAGA
>ERZ827496.310-NODE-310-length-73559-cov-6.423446_pt1 | contig 73559 bp, 58 predicted proteins | sample MGYA00519769_ERZ827496 | MGnify/ENA primary metagenome ERZ827496 (study PRJEB31778, sample SAMEA3449327) | human gut metagenome | biome: human gut; feature: human-associated habitat; material: faeces | place: United Kingdom | collected 2010/2012 ...
GCGCATTCGGCGAGATGCGTTTGCGAAAGTGGTCAATTTTAGATTAGCGCTAACAGCCGTGACCTCGAGCGGCCTGGTGTTCGTCGAGCACGCCGCCTCGTGCTCGCGCATCGGGACGCATGCCGCCGCGCGCCGCCAGCGGCCTCCCTGCTCGGCGCACCAGAGGGCGGCCTCCCGGTTGAGGGCGTCAAGGTCGGTGAAGGACCTTCCCGCGAGGAAGTTCCCCTTCACGAAGCGGACGAGCCTCTCCACCTTGCCCTTCGTATAGGGGTGGCGCGGCCTGCACAGCCTGGTGCGGAAGCCGACGACGCCCATGAACTCGGCGTAGTCGGCCTGCCAGACGGGCCGGCCGTCGGCATCGCGGCGGACGACCACGCTCTTCATGTTGTCGGTGAGCACGGTCGCGGGCACGCCCAGCGCCGAGAACGCGTGCAGCATCCCGATGAGGAGGTTCTCCTGGCGCGCGTTCGGGAAGAACTCGACGTGGGCGCTCCCGCAATGGTGGCAGACCATGGCGAAGCAGGCGATCCGCGCCCGCTCCCCGCCAGGGCGCTCGACCGCGACGAAGCCCCAGTCCATCTGGTAGGCCTCTCCGGGCGCCGTCCTGAAGCGCTGGCCGCGGCAGCCCTGCGGGGCCGCCTGCCGCCTCTTCGCGGGCACGAGGTCCCGGTGCGCGGCGATATAGGTCTTCACCGTGGTGAGGCCGCCGGCGTAGCCCTGGCCGAGCAGCCGCTCGAATATCACCTGCGAGTTGGTGACGCCCTTCCGCAGGAGGTCGTCCACCAGGCCGGTGTGGCCGGCGAGCACGCCCGGCGCGGCCCTCCTCCCGCTGTTCCCGTGGGGCAGGGCCCTGAACCCGTGTGCCCTGACCGTCCTCGCGCGGGAGCGGGTGAGCCCCGTCCTCCTGCAGAACTCCGCGAGGTTGCATGCCTGCGGGTCGAACCCGTCGCCCTCCTCCGCGGCCATCTCCCGGAGCGCCGCGTCTATAATCTCCTGTAGGTCATCGTGTCTCTCGTTCACCTCAATGGTCCTCCTAACGCCGGCGTGTTGGCACCACCAGCGTAGTGGCGGCGGGGAGGCACGGTGGCCATTATTCGGTGACCGGGATTGGTCAAAATAGTTTGACTATTAGCGGCTAAAATCGCCCGGCGCTAACACCGTCAAAACCCAGCCGCTCTGCAGCGGCCCTAGTATTTTCTTCACGATCAATAGTAAGCGTATAGCTATCGACTTCATTATGCTCGCTCAGATATAGCGCAAATCCAGACAGAGGCGAATAGTATTCCCACTCATAATTCTCCAGCGGCTCCACGCAATCAAAAACTTTCAAAATCAGCTGACATTGGGCTATTTCAGTATGCTTCAGCTCGAGATTCGTTTTGTCTAACTCAATTCTATTTCGAAGAAAAACCCGCAGGGCAGTAATCAGATCATCAGGAGATCGGTATAAAGACTCAACTACTTTAGTTGGCCTATATTGAACTAAGAGCTTTGCAAGAGAGTACTTTAGCGAATTGGCGTTAAACCGTGGACTGTTTTGATATTGGCTGAATAGCTTATCAATAAGCCATTCAGCCTTGCTTGAAAAGGCGCAATAGACGTATATATCCTCATCAAACAAGTCGAGGAAATCGCTTATCAAACGTGCGTTGTTCTGGGATAAAGTTTTAAACCCATATTTAAACTGGCTCTTTTTAAGAACAGTACTCTTTAACTCTTTAGCGTTTGGAGAGAGATACTTATTCTCAAACACGGAGTATTTGGCGGCCAGATCTCGCTCACGCCGTTCGTCCCATCCGACAATTGCAACCACAAATCCATCGTAAAATTCATCGGCAATGACTGTCTTGAAATTTAGCAAACGGCTATGCTGGCTTTCGTCATAGTAAAAAACATAATTTGGCATCTATGATCAATCTCCGATTCATAAATGAAATTGACGATGAAACATAAGGTAGGCAAATATTGCGAACACCCTGTTTAATTGCAACTGATTAACTAATTTTAGCCATTAATGCATAAAGTAAAGTGTCCAAACAAATCGAAGAATGGTACCGGCAAAAATCGCCCGGCGCTAACAGTTTTAATAGGAGGAGATGCATCAGCAGCTGCTCATAGACCCCTCCCATATTGCCGATAATCACTATCACTAAGTACTTCTAGAGCAATCTGAGGGTACGATCTGACCTTTTGTACTTTGGAATAGAAGAGCATCATCTTCCCCACTATGAAGTCGCAGGGGCAACACATGGGGACTTCCGGCTTCACGTTACCGTCTATTTAAGAAAGCTCAATCGCGCTCTCTGTAACCTCAATGCCCGGTGCGTATTTCTGCACCAACGCATCCAAAATTAATCGGTTCCCCGGCGTCATCTTTGGGGAAGCGACGATCTTCATCGAAGAAAATGCTTCGTCTGAGATAATCAAATCGTAAAAGGAAGGAATTTCGGGATCGCATCTATCAAGTATGACCTCAGTGGCCCTCTTAACTGCTTCAACATCACCCTTGATTACAGAGGCGATGCCCACAGGAACTGCCGTCAAAACATATCGCCATTCGTTTTGGTATGACCAGGCAGTAGCTTTGTGAATCCCAAGTGTGTTTAAATCGGCTTCTATCCAGCCGTTTTCGCAGTTACGGATCAACTTTGGAAACAGAAGCGACTTATCGTTCGTATACTGGACTTCATGAAGCATCTCAACGCTTCGGGCCATTTCTTTAAAATGATATTTTTTATCCCAAAAGTCTTCGAGCGGCAATTGAAGTCCATCAAACTTGCCACCAGGAGTATTCAAAACTGCGTCACTAGATAGCTTACTTAGGCTCTCGGTAGACACAGAGTAGCGCTTAAACGGATAGCTCTTCATCTGGATTCTTACTCCACATTCAGCTCCAGCATACTCGCGCCACATGGGGATGCTCTCTTCATCAGAAGAGGTCCAACAACTGACGAGCTTCATTTTTCCAAGATTTTGAGAGTCTGCTGAACGCTGTTCTTGTGGGTCATCAACCTTATCTAACCGGCTGAACCTGATAGTCCGATTATGCAGAATCAAGGCCAGCGTATCTAGACTTGCATAATGATAGAGAACGGCGGGTGCTTCCATGTTTGGCTCCAAACTATAACAATGAGTCCATATCACTGTTCATCAAAATTTATAGACATGATTACGAAAAATCAATCAGTGCCAAACTGTCCCAAGTACCCCTCTCCCCACCCCAACTTTGTCCAAAAAGTTCGCAGTTGTTGACTGACGTTACCGTAAAATTAACCCCACTTACATATACACGGAGTGCTGGCCTGGTGCCGCCTCCGGGCCTTGGCGCCCACCTTATCGAGAGGCACCGCTATGAAACGAGTCTTTTACCGCTCGCTCTGCGCAGTTCTTTGCGTATCCATGCTTAGTGCAGCAATACCTGTAAGGGTTTTAGCGGAAGAAGAGCGTCAGCAAGAAAACACCTTGGAGCAGTTTGATACTGGCTCAGCGGACAATTCGGACGCCAGCATGACAGGCGACATCGATACAAGCGAGATCGGCAATGAGTCCGTCAAAAATGATTCCGATTTCGCGAATCCAATTTCACATCAGGCGGAACCTCAGGTTTCCCTAACTTCTGACATGTCGCCTGATTCGGAACAAACTACAAGGGTCGCAACAAGTGGTTATCAGCACAGCGATAGCGCCACCAGCGGCAGTGTCACCCTCACCGTCGAATGGAACGATCCAGTACTCGGACAGCCAACGACCTTCCACGTAAGCGCAACAGGTGGCAGTGGCAGCTATCTCTTTCGCATGGATGCGCCTTCGTACTCTAACCCCAACGAGTACGCCTATGAGTCGGTCGCCGATCCAAGCCGCGGAGAGTGGACAAAGTACACCGACGCGTGCCTTAGCCACGACTTTACGTTTACAACGACGGCTACCGGATCATATAACTTCCGCTTTTACCTCATGGACAAGGCGTCGGGCGTTTACTACTTGCGCACTAACTCGTATATCCAGGTTGCAGATGATGCGTATCCCAGCGTTGCGAGCATTGTCAATAAAGCAGTGTCACAGGCCAAGCAAAAGACAGATGATTCTGAATACGAAATGGCTCTCTGTCTTCACGACTGGCTTCTCGAACAGCTTGAATACGACAACTCGCTCAAGTGGTCTTCGGCGGAAAGCGCTCTCACGAGGGGGCTTGGCACTTGTCAGGCCTATGAATCGGCGTATGCAAAACTTCTTTCCGCCGCAGGTATAGAGAACGCCGAGACCCGCGATACCTATGATGGGCATACGTGGAATGCGGTCAAGCTCGATGGCGATTGGTATCAGGTCGACTGTACTTGGGATGACACGTCTGATAATTTTTACGGTGATTTAGATCAGCGTCATTTGTACTTCTGCCTCACTGACGAGCTCATGGCAATTGCGCATCCGGGGCATGAAAAGATTTATTCCGCTGATGGAAACATCACTCGCTCGACTACCCTCAAGAATAACTACTTTGTTCGCAACGGTAAGGCGGATGAGTGGATGAACAAGTATGTCGAACGAATCCAGAAACACCTTGACGCTTTCGAGGAAAGCTTCTCCGTAGATGCTGATAACCAGTCCTTCCCACCAAGTATCAGTGGCATCCAGAACGGGACCATCGCCTACGCCATGAATCACCACGCGTGGAAGTCGGGAGACGCCAAGGTAGACCTCTCCGCTACTTCCAACGTCACTACGACATCAAGCAGCAAGTGGATCGCAAAATACGATTTCAAAATCGAATACCAACGCGAGCCAACGAATCCGAAGCAAATTGTCCCCGACGGCGAGTACACCATAGGAAACGCCGGATCGGCCACGGCGGTGCTAGACATCGCGGGCTGCTCCTCGGAGAACGGCGCAAACGCCCAGCTCTGGAAGCGCAATGGGTCCGGGGCCCAGCGCTTCAGACTCACCTATGACAGCAGGCTCGGCGCCTACGAGATCGTCTGCTGCGGGACCGGACTGGCGCTCGACGTGAAGAGCGCCGACTTCTCCTCGGGGGCTAACGTCCAGCAGTATTCCAGGAACGGCACCGCCGCCCAGAGGTGGGTGATAGGGACACGCGGGGACGGCACGTACACGATAGCTTCGGCGGGCGACCCCAGCCTGGCCCTCGACGCGAAGTGGGGCTCCACCTCGGACGGCACAAACGTGCGCATCTTCACGGCAAACGAAACCTCCGTGCAGGGTTGGAGGCTAATATCTATAGCAAGCTAAACCGATAATGCCAGACTGGGTAAATCGCCCTTTATAACAGAAATAAGAATCATAACGAATCTAACTGTTTCGATAACGAGTGTTGCCGTACCTACCCTAAGCAAAGGCAAGTCGCGTCGTTCATCAGGATATGGTTCATCATCCTTGCTGTCGGTTGTCGTCTGCCACTCGCCTAGTTGCCTTCCCTGGGGTTAGACATGCCAGTCGAGGTAGGTCTGCGTATTCCGAAGGGAAATCCCCGTGAAGCGAAACGGGTAACATTTGATCTAGCGCAAAGCTCGTTCATCATCTCCATCCGGTACAGATAAACCGGTTCGTTGTCGTTATCCCCGTGCGCTTTGGCCTCTACCCCGCCGTCCCCGACCAGTGCGCCCTCTCAAGTCGTGGATGAGAGGCGCCCCTCGCACTAACCTGACACCCATGGCCTTCCTCATGCGCGTCGAGCATTACTTCTCGTGGCCGTTGGCGACGACAAAGGAGTTCTTGTGCATAATTATCGCCGTGAAGATACATAGCTTCTGATGGAATGGGCTGCGTTTGCGGGACTACACGTAGTCCCTGAAAAGGTCGGTGGCGTTGACGTATGCTTCGTCTACCCAAATGGTTTCGCGCAGCACGGTTCGGTCCTGTCGATAGCATTCGGGGGCCATGCGGCCCCCGAATCATCAACTGTTATTTAAACTATTAGAAATAAAAGATCTATTGAACCATTGCTTCAATAGCTTTGACGATATCGCTATCGATTTCTGAATCGAATTTGCGCGCGAACATCATTCTTGAATTCTTGATGCGATCTAAGTCTGCAATTCCCAACACACGGGGTGACTCATCAGCACCCCAATCGATAAGCCGCATTATCGCATCATCGCTTTGATCGCCGGGGGATCGAAAGTATCTAAATCTACTCCCCGCGTCCCAAACCTCAGTTTGCAGGAAGATTTCATCGCCGCACATAGAATCCCAGAAAACCGAACGTATCGAAGAGGCATTCTTGACAAGGTAACGAGCGAGACCATCGGTGATTGAAAACCAGTTGTCACCTTTCATCAGTTCCAAGTCTCTAGCAGGCTTCCTAAAACACTGCAAAAGACTCGATAGAAGGCCATCCATCTTTCGTAAGAAAACCTGAGATTTGCTTATCCCGAAAGTGTTCCAGATGACATGCCCACCGATTCTTCTCCGATAGTCCCTGTTGTGGTTTTCGAAGCGAATGAACTCTTTATTTCCACAAGAGTCAAAGAATGAGTGAATCTGGTCCTGACTTTTAATAGGAAGATCTTGACCGCTCAAAAGGTGATAATAGGAATAGTGTCCCTTTGAAACTGCGGAGTTGAGAAGGCTGAGTTCACAGGCGATTTGCGAATACCCGCCCCAAGTGACTCTGATACGAGGAACTAAAATGATCCCCGCCTTGCTGACAGAAGCTAACAAGCGATTTTCTTCCCATTCGCTTTTTGCATCCATATGGATGAAGATGTCGTTTCGTTCATCATCGAGGACTCTCATCAGGGTGTGAAGAACTTCATCGTCCTTATGAGCCATAACAAGGAAGGCGTGTTTGCCTCCAGTCGCATCGGAGCGAGTTGGCATTGGTATACGAACTTCCATATGTCTACCACTCGCGAGGTTTGTACTCGCCTTCCTCGGCAACGATATAAGTTGAAGGCTGCGTATGTTCAATAATTCGCGGTTTATCGAGAACAACCGTCGAGTTATCGGGTACGTCTTGGAACACAACGCAGTTTGCTCCGATCTTGACGTTATTACCAACGCGAATTCCTCCGAAAATTTTGGCGCCGGGACCGATGAAGACATTGTCACCAATAACGGGAGCTTTCCCTCTGCTGCGTCCTATAGTTACTTGGTGAAAAATGGTCACATTTCGCCCTATAGTTGCCCCCCCCGCAATGACTATACCGTTGATGCCGTGTGCAGTGATATTGGGTGGCGCCAAAAAATTTTCGCACACGCATGAAGCATCGTCGCTCCATCCAGGCATGATATCCGCACAGCTCCTGCGCATCTCGTGGTGAACATACAACGAATAATAAGTTTTGCGGATACCCCGGGCACTTCCGGTAAGAAGGGCGTGTCGCCTTCTCCAAAACTTATCGTCATCGTACCTTCCGAAAACCATATTTTTGAAGCCATGCCAAATCGACTTTGCGCCCATCAGCATCCCCCGGGATTGTTGAGTGAGCGGAGAACACAAAGCGTTCTTGATATGCCTTCGGATATGCCCATGCGTGCAGACCAACCAAGTTCGTCACGTGCCTTGCTTCCGTCCATCAGCGCAAACGTGGCCTTAGAGTACCCTGCCGCCTCCTGGGCGTCAGGTAATTCGAATACAACTTTAACACCGCTGGCTTTGGCTATAAGTCCAGCAAGATCCCTCAACAGTACGTCGGATCCTTTATCTGCAAGGTTGTAGGCTTCCCCGTCGTTACCAAGGAGCAATATATGCAGCAGACCAGACACAGCGTCCGCGACGTGCAGGTAGGAGAACTTCTGCGTCCCCTCGCTCTTGAGGACAACGTCCTCGCCGACAAGCGAGCGGTGTATGAACTGGGAGAGCGCTTTTGAATCATCGGGCAATAGCGTAGGCCCGTAGACGCGCGCAATGCGAGCGACAACGGCCTCGACACCCTTCTGCGAACGGTAGGCTTGACACATAGCCTCGCCCAGTCGTTTCGATTCGTTGTAACAGGCACGAAGAGTGTTGCAGTCGATATTCCCGCAGTACTTCTCATCAAAACGTTCAACGTCACCGCGGTTCTGGCCATAAATCTCGACTGACGAGGCAAAGAGCAGCCTGGCACCGCAATCGACGGAGTAGCTGAGGAGGTTCTGTAAGCCGTCCACGTTGGCTCGGATGGTGCCGATGGGATCGGTAGCGTACTGGCGCGGATGAGTGGAGCTCGCTAGGTGCAGAACATAGTCCGCGGGGGCACCGGGACTGTACCCTGTCGCAGAGACGGAGCCCTCCTCAAACGAGAAATAGTCTCGCCCGAAGTACGGCAGTCTCGAGCGCGCTTTCTCGGCGCTGCGCCCTAAAGCGAGGACACTACAATGCGACCCGTCAATGTCGTTCCTATGCATTAGAACGTCGATGAGGAAGGTCCCGATCATACCGGTCGCACCGGAGATGGCGACCGTCTTATTCGCGAGCTTCTCCCATGGCAGGGGAAGCGAACAAACTTTGTCAAGGTCGGCGATATACTCTGGGCAATTGAGCCTATTCATCGTGAGCATCCCTCTCCGCCGCCCATGCGCGGAAGAACTCGAGGTTTTCCGGCGTGGTGAGCTTAATGTTACGGTCCGACCCAGCGGCGAAGTTTAGCTTCACGCCCAACTGGACCATCATTGTGTTCGTGTAGTTGGAGCCGTCGATTCCGACACCCTTTTCAAAGGCCTCGTGATACTTGGAGTCGAGCAGCCCGAAACGGTACGCCTGCGGCGTGGATACGCGACGAAGCGTTTCGCGGGGGATGTACTGCGTAGTGGTGGCGGAATCCTTCTCGTCCACAAGGAAGATCTGCTCGTTGTAAGGCATGCTCGTGACGGCGTTGCCACGCTTCTTGGCAACGCGAACGACGTCGGTGATGACCTCGGGGTCGAGCATGGGGCGCACGCCGTCGTGGACGATGCAGATGTCGTCTTCGGCAAGCACGCCCTCAAAGTTATACACACCGTTGCGGATAGACTCCTGACCAGAGGCGCCGCCTTTGACGACCCACTTTAGCTTGTCGATTTTGTATTGCCTCGCATAGGCGCGCAAGACCTGCTCCCAGCCGTCCAAGCACACGACCTCGATGGCGTCCACAAGCGGATGCTCCTGGAAAGCCTCGAGCGTGTAGACAATGACAGGCTTCTCGCCTACATTGATGAACTGTTTGGGAATCTCCTGCCCCATACGCGAGCCTATGCCGCCTGCTATGATGATTGCCACGTTCATGAATTACTTTCCTTCCCCGGAATTTGCCTTCCATACCTTCATCCCATGAGTGACCCTCTGGTCTTCGGGCGGAAGCCGCATGTAGTCGCCATAGAGCCCATTTAGGTACGCGTCCCAGTGCGGGCACACCTTGAAAGTGCGACCCTCGAACTCCATATCGATCAAGTTGTCGAAGTCCTCGACGGGAAAACCGGGCTTATCAGGCTTGTAGGGCCCCCAAACAACATCCCCTGCTTCATGCGTATCGCCGAACTGCAGGCCACGGGCCCTCTCCCCTAGCTCGGAAAACTGCTTTTCCGCAGGAAATACCGCCCTATGAATCGGAAAAAGGAAACGCTTCGCGACCTTTTTCAACGGATTTGAAGTGGACGTTTTGATATTTACGTATGACCGCGATGCTCTGAAGAATGTCTTTTCCTGATCCGCCATCAGGGTCGCTTTCTCAGAATTTTCGTCAGGCATGGCATCGGCGGGAAAAATGTCAATCCAGAGAAACTCTTCGATCACTTCTTCGAAGTTCGGTTCCTGAGCCCTCCATGAAGGGTTGGTCAGTTTCATGAAGGGATAGATGTACCCCTTGCGTCCAGGAATATTGGGCGTCAACCCAGCAGGCACCCACTCAGGATGAGATGCAAGTTCATCGAAATCTGGCCTGGGCATAATGACATCGATATCGTCATCCCAAGGAATGAATCCCTTGTGCCTCACGGCACCTAGAAGCGTGCCGCCATCAAGTGAATAGCGAAGCCCATGCTCGTTTGCCATCCTGTCAAAATTGACGAGCATAGCAAGCAGCAGTTTTTGGATTTCTATAGTGGCGAGGTACCGCATCATTACTCCTTAGTACTCTTATGGGAGTTTGTCTCCGACCGGGTCGCGCACCAGAGCATGAAAACTCTTGCTAGTAGCAACAAGGCATCGCAACCCCAGCGGACAACGCAAATAACGTCAAGGGTTATCAGCCCGGCAAGATAAAGTGCCAAAAGAGAGACCACGTTAACGATCCCGGTGAACAACGTCGAAGCGGTCAGCTCCTTTACGTGCCCCATGGCGCCAAGAACCGGCCAGCCAATCAGAATTCCGTAAAATGAGAAGATAAAGATCGGTGAGATCATCCACATGACATGGGCACCGCCAACGTACTCGGGTCCTCCGAGGACGAGCATGATCGGCTCGGAGAGGGCGCAATACGCAACGGTACCCAGGACAAGGGCGGGCAGCGCAGCGAGCGCCAACTTTCGTGCGAACCCGAAGTCTCTGTTCTTAATCATATGGGGGTAAAGGCTGTTGGCAATAGGCGTGTAGAGCGACTGCACGGCGTTCACGGTCGTGAGCGTAAGCGACCAGAAGGCGATGTCCGTCTTGCTTGTGATCGCCAACCCGATAATCACCGTGGTGAATCCAGAGAAAAGAGAGGAGCTGACGTTCGAAACGCAATAGATAGCTGAGACGCGTAGCTCCTCGAAGCTCTCCTTAAAGGTAGGCCTTGCTATACCGATGCCGAACATGCGCATTTGGGCGCGATAGCTCCATGCGATGTCGACGATCTCCGACAGTACGTCAGCCACGGCAACAAGGATAAGGTCCTCCGGTCCGCGCACGAGAAGGATCGTGAGCACGACCTGCACCCCCTTGGATGCGAAGTACCGGGTCGTCAAAGGCCCCATACGTTCGTTTCCCTGAAAGATGAAGTCGGGCAGCACTGTACGACCCGCTGTTGCAAAGAACGCCCAGATGACGTAGACAGTGTTCTCGGCCAAAATGGGAATAAAGCGTGTTATGACCATAACACAGATGAAAAGACCGCAGAGCAACATGAGGCGTGCGACCGTAATCGCCCCTACGAGGCGGGAGAGAGCCGCGGTATCCCCCTTGAGATCAACCACCTTCTTGGTTCCAGAGAGCGTAAAGCCGAAATCAGCGATGGTTTGGACCACGCCCATGAAAGAGAGAACATAGGCGTAAACGGCATAGCCCTCAGTCCCGAGGATGCGAGTGAGATAGGGAATAAGCAGCAGCGGAAAGAGATACTTGAGTATCTGAAGGCCATACTGCCAAAGCGTGTTTTTGTAGAATGTACTGTGCTTCACCGGCAGCATCCTCCATTCAAGACGAAGGAGGCGTAAGCCAGTCTATTAAAAAAGAATCGACGGATAGAAAACCGCATATTTCGCAACTCCAATGTAGTTAAAGGAGGGAACAAAATCTCTCAACGCAAGGAGGCAGACGAGAGCGGCGACGACAAATAAACAAAGGTCCAAAAGAAGGGGCCATCGTTGCTCGGACAGTGCCTTTCTTTCCTCATTGTTGAGGCACAAAGTTGATCCAATAAGCAAGGGAATGTAGATGAGCCTGTTCCCGACATTGACCAAGGTCGCTTCCATAGCAAAAACGCAGAAGCTCATCACGAGCATGACGGGAAACCGATAGTCGTTCTGGCTCGTCAAGAACGTCCGCAAGAGAAGCATCCCCAGAAGTATCATAGATAACACATGACCTGCGACAGCGAGGCTGTCCTTGGCCTGCTGTTGATCCCATCCGGTCCCCTCCGTATAAACGCTCGCTTTCCTAATCGCGTCCCCAACCAAAGGTAAGCCGTCAAGTACATGTGACGTAATCAAGAATGTGGCGGCAGAAGCAACTGCTGCTAAGGCGAGTGCGCAGATAAGAGCCCCGCTCTTTGGATTTTTCGCAATAAAGGGCTGGAGGATGAACAGGGCGAAGGCAACCACCATCGACGTGTGAATCCCACACGCCAGCAGAATCAACAATAATGAGAGAATGGAATCCTTAACGCCATAGGAACGTCGGATGTAGAATGCGGTCGCGCACAAAATGCAACCCAAAGTCGATCTCATGTAGGCAACGATGGCCTGCATATGAACAGCGAGAACGACGAAAATGAATAGTGCGATAAAAGCTACAGTATCAGTTCTCTCGCGAGCACAGGCGTCCATTACCACCCATGAGGTCAGACCAAATCCCACAAAAGACCCACTTACCTGCAGTAGAGCGAGATTGCCGCTATTCCCAACAAGCCAACACCAAACGTTCCAAACAATAAGGCCATCATGGTCGGCGTTTGAGCTGGACATCACAGATAGGAAGCTCTTGCCGGTATAAAACTGACACTCAGCCATCCACCGTGTCATGTCTACGGGGTGCCGATACTCAATTCCCGAAACTACCAGGGCCATGGAAACCGCGATGCCAAAAGCGCACGACATCGCCATTTTCCTCGATGGTTTACCGGCGAACAGAACAGTCGATAAGCAAAGCACCAACAAAGGCGAAACGAAGGCAGTGACAGCGAGAAGAACCGCGATGCCTAAGGGGTTGCCACCACCATCCGAAAGCCTCAATCTGTCTACGTCCAGACCTGCCCCTGTCGTTTTCATCATCGCGACATCCTCCTTGCAAGTGGGGTGACCGCGCGGCATCCGAGAAGGCACCAGTAAGCAAGTAGATCCATTTTCTTTTCCAGCAGCACGAAGAAGATGCGTTGTTCAAACCTCAGGGAACGATATCGCCTGATAGCCTTTGCATACAAAGGCGTGTTCCTGAACTCCTGAAACTGACGTCGATACCACTTTGCGTCGACGTTCTTACGCATATCGTAGAACCCGTTAGAGAGATAACCAATAAGTGAGATTTCGGCAAAGCAGTATCCAGGCCATTTCGCATCCCACAAAACCGCCTGACGGTAGACCTTCTCTTTAACTAATGAATATTGCGTTGTCTGGCCTTCACGATAGCGAGAGGTGATGCTATCCGCGTTCGCTCGATAGAAATAAAGGGGTTCTCGTATGCAGACTACACTGTTCGCGCTGTCGAGGATGAAAAGGCTCTGAAGTTGGTCTTCACCAAGCTGGAGCCTCCCATACCCCGAATAATCACCGTCTCGATCTACACATGATCTCTTTGCAATCTTCAGGGTGATACTCGGTACCGCCCCAGATAAAAAGGAAGAGCGTATGAAATTGACATCTTCAGCCTCGTAGAAACGCTGGGTTCCGGGAACCCCGCCCGGAAGAATAGAGTCGAAGTCGATGGAGCCACTATTGCCGACAATCACAACGTCGGCATCCGTGTCTTCGATTGCCTTGCTGACAGTCAGCAAGGCATGGGGTGCAAGTCCGTCGTCGCCGTCGACGTGCCAGAAATAGTCGCCATGAGCAGCCATGATTCCTGCACGGCGCGCTTGGAGCAACCCCTTGTTCTCCTGTCTGATTATCCGAACGGGAACATCCGCCTCCGAGGCAAAAAGCTCATAGATAGCAGCGCTGCCGTCGGTCGAACCATCGTCGACAATGACGACCTCGTAGTCAGAGTAGTCCTGGCATGCGATGCTAGCCAAGCACTCGCCGAGGAAGTCCTCGACGTTGTATACGGGAACGATTACAGAAAATCTCACCTTATCAACCTTTTTTCATGGGGCTTATCCAATTGCTTTGCCAGAAACTGCAGCGTAGAGAGCGTAGAAGGCGTTATGCGCCTTTGGGGAGATCGCGAAGAGCATGCACCGCAGCCTCCAGGTACGGGACGCCAAAGGGTTCCGCGAGGCTCGCCCCGCAAGCTCGCGAGCACGCCTCAGATACGACCGCCCTTCAGCCCTATCTTCAAAGATATCGAGATCGACTCGCATAGCAACGCGCAGGGTACAGTACGCTCTGAAGCATTCAAACTCGCTCTCAAGGCTGCTCCCGGCAGCTTGTCGCACGGTCTCGATGGTCTTATCCATGTCTTGCGCGTGCTTGGGGCCCTGCTTCTTAAACGTGGTAATGGAGCCAGGTCTCGTTACGTACGCGTAGAAAGGAGCATCGGAAAAGGTGACCTCACCGACACGCGAACAGATAGAGGCGATCACGCCCATATCTTCGAATAGCTGCCCCTCGGGAAAAGAAAGGTAAGGGATCAGAGACCGCGCGAAGAGCTTGCCGCACGCAGAACCGCTCTCCCCGTTGAACAAAAGCAACTTCCTAAAACGCTCGGAACCGGACTCCAATTTGAACTCAGCAGCCTGCTTCATATCGTAGTTCTCGAGAGGGGGCGTCTTAGCGAAAGACCCTACAACAAAAGTCAGCTGGTATTTCAGGGCAGCTTCAACCATAAGCTCAACGGTTCGCGGGTCGATGAGATCGTCTCCGTCGACATACATGAGATAGTTGCCGCGGCATCGTTGCGTGCCGTAATTGCGAGCGGAAGAAAGCCCCCCGTTCTCCTTGTGGTGTATCTCGACGCGTGGATCCTCTCCTACGGTGTCTTCAATCAAATCGATAGTATCGTCTGTGCAGCCATCGTCCACGATAAGGATCTCGATGTTCGGATACGTCTGATTGAGTAGCGACCTCACACAAGGAAGTGCGAACGTTCCCACGTTGTACATGGGGACGATAATGCTTACCAGTGGGTTATCGACTTTGGAAGCCATTTTGCTACGCCCTCCGGAGAACAATTCGATAGATCAGTGACCTCAGCGAATTGGGCATAAGGCAGACCAGCGCGTGCGGCACGTATGAGCAGACATAGTCTCGTTCAGTGAAATAACCCCGCTCTACCTGTGCTCTCTTGAAGGCCTTGGCGTACTTGAGGTACTGAACTCCGCCCCTGCGGGCGTAGAAGTCCTCGCTAACACGCATAGCGACTAAAGGCTCTCCCAAATTGTCCGCACGGCAGCCGCACGCGAGCATTCTGTTGAAGAGGTCCCAGTCCTCAAAATAGAGGAAGTCTGAACTGTAGTTGCCCGCTTCCATCACCTTTGACTTTCTAAACGTCATGGGAGGGTGACGAAAGGGATTGCGTCTCTTGGAGTAGGCAAGGATTGCATCTAAGCCTTTAGGTAGTTCGGTTGTGGCTACGGGCTTGTCGGGCGAATCAATGAACTCGGAAACATCGCTGCCGACCATGTCGAGACCGCCATCTAGGGCGGCGAGCTGCTTCTCCATGCGGTCGGGTCGGGCGACATCATCGGTGTCCATACGAGCGACAATCTCGTTGGAGCAGGCGAGCATGCCCTGCTGCAGGGCATATCCGAGACCGCGGTTCTTAGCGTACGAAACGAAGTTGAACAATTTGGGGTGTGCGGAGTCATAATCCAGAAGCACGGCTTCCAGTTCGTCCGTCAATGGGCCATCTTTGACCATGACAATTTCAGTCGGTGGCACGGTCTGAGCAAGCATGCTGTCAATCGACTCTTTAAGGTACTCTGGGCGCTCCTTAGCATATAGGCTCATAAGTACGGTATAGGCAGGGTAGTACATTATTATTTTCCCCTCCTCATCGCCTTGAACGTTTTGACGAACACGCGGGCGTCAAGTCCAAGCGACTGATGACGAACGTAGAAGAGTTCACGGGCCTGTCGCTGACCACTCCCCCAAGTCGAGTCGTTACGATCCGTTGCGGCCCACCAGCCAGTAATGCCCGGCTTACAAGCAAGAACTTCGTCGCGAGCGTCACCGTACTCGTAGGTTTCTTCGAGCGTCACAGGCCTTGGTCCAATAACGGATAAATCCCCTATAAGAACGTTGATGAACTGCGGCAATTCGTCGAGTGAAGTGTGACGTAGAAAACGACCAACGCGCGTAATGCGTGGGTCATCGTCAACCTTTTGTTCGCGATGCCATTGCGCCAACTGCTCGGGAGTCATGTACTTCTCAGGGTGCTCGTGAGCGTCAGAGACCATGGTTCGGAGTTTGAAGATATAGATAGGCTTGCCGCCCTTACCGACTCGCTTTTGGCGAAAAAACGGCTTGCCGGGAGAGTCAATCTCTATGGCGATGCATGCGGCTATGACGGGGATAGCCAATACCACACAGACGCCAGCAGAGAACACGATGTCAAAGGCTCGCTTGAAGGCAAAGTAGCCTGGTCCACCTTTCTTGGGAGCAGCAGCATTGGGATCGGCAGCGGGTGCCTTATAGCTTCTTGTCGCTACGAAACCTTGCGCCGGAGCAGGGTTCTCGACGGGAGGCGGAAATTCCGTCGCCACAGGAGCATGAGAGCCATTCTGCCGATCAATGACTTGAGCGATCATTGACGTACCACAAGGAACATCAGTTATATATTTAGTTTTATCCGACACGTTCTCTTCCAACACTTCGTCCCCGGGTCGTGGATCCTCCCTGTTCTGTGTAGCGACCGTCTGCAGCTAGGCGATCGCCTTTTTAAGGTTGCGCATGACGCGCTGCTCGTTTGAAAGTACGGCAAGGCCAACGCGGGTGGTTACGCGCCGGCCGCACAGGTCGAGCTCCAAATAAGCAGTGCACTTGCGTCTATTAATGGTTTTGATGAGGCCTTCGTGGCCCAGCAGTGGACCAGCCGTTACTACGACCTGGTCGCCGTCTTTTAGGGCCTCACTCATGGGCACTACGCGGTCTCCCCTATGCGTAAAGCCGCCAATAAGCTGGACCTCTTCTTTTGCCAGCGGCACAAACTGACCGTCCTGGGAAAGTACCCGGGCAAAGTCGTCCATGCGTAGCAGATACTGTTGCACGGTTCGGGGATCTGCCGTATCGCAGATAAGATAACCGGGAAAGAGCGGCTTGATCGTATCGACCCATTCGCCGTGTACCTTGATCTCGGTTTGAAATTGGGGGGTAAAAGAGCTCCTGCATGATGCCAGCCGGCACCAAACGCTCGATGCGCTCGCGCATTATGTCTTCGCGACCGTTGATGACCTGGATCACATACCACACGAGCACCACCCCCTTGCTGTCTTACGTGTGGCTCACGGGGTCTGGGTATGGCTACGCCAGGGCGCTTGTGCGCGAAGGCGCTCCATATTCAAACCCTGAGCCCAGTCAGACAAGCACGTGGCTCTGCCCCACCGTGAACGGTATGTATAAAAGCAGCGCTGAGGCTACAGGCACGTATTGCAAGAACGCCTGCAACCTCAGCTGGCTGCGTGCGAGCCGGTCAAGTGATTTCAAAACTGGACCGCACGCAAACAGCTGAAGGACTGCTTCGCATTGGCATAAAAACTATTAATTGCATCATGCAATTACATCAATGCAATTAAATAACGTCGCATGACTTCTTTATTGGAGCTCGTGGTGTTTCTGGCACCGCCGTTACGGCCGGATGCTGATCGACCCTGCGCTTTGTGGCTTACTGAAGCCGTGAGCACAGCTGAACTCATGTAACGTTAGGTATCCTAGCACAAGCTGGTAGCGAAACTGATTTGGCTTGTGGTGGACAACATATCGTTCATTTAGCGTGCTTAAGGGGATTGTTTTGGGATGTTGTTCACGTTGATGCAGGTTAATGGGATGCTAACGGTGATTAGGCGCGTTCCTGAAGCCCATATGGAACGGCGATCTACACTGATAATCGCGTTTGGCTAACAAACTATGTACAGACATGGGAAAAAATTTGTGCAACTTTTTGTTGGCGTTGGTGGGGTTTGTGGCGCATGGTGTTTCGGTATGAAAAAAGGCCTTCGGAATTCCGAAGGCCTTTGCATTCACGATGGTGGAGACGAGGGGAATCGAACCCCTGACCTCTTGACTGCCAGTCAAGCGCTCTCCCAGCTGAGCTACGCCCCCGTGACGAGGAGATACTATAGGGGAAGTTGGCACGGCGTGCAAGGACTTTTTTTGGGTCAGATTCTAAATGCCTATTGATATAGGTAAGCGATGGCGGTGCCGGCGTGGACTTGGATCGTGGCTGTTGACCTGACAACGTTGCTGATGCCCGTGTCGGTCAACAGGCCCAGAGGGCTGTGATCTAGTTCCCATTCTAGGCCGTGCTCGCTTACAACCGTCCCAGGGGCTATAGCGATTATGGAGAACGTCTGCCCCTCGGCACCTTCGATGATCCAGGATTCGCCTGCGTGAAGGAAGCGAGCGACCACCTTGTCCTCGACAATCCAGACAGGGGCAACCTCGTAGCCCGCGAGCAGCCCCAGCACGGACAGCGCCATGTCCGGACGGCCACCCGTGGCGCAGGTCGCAACCACTTCGGCACCCGGCCAGCGACGGCGGATGGAATCGAGCGCCAACGCAAGATCGGTATAGTCCTTGTACGGGTTGTGGCGCTCAACTTCAAAGTCGGTGGCGGCATCGACCAGCGCACGACCCACATCGCTCACCGTGTCGGCATCCCCCACATAAACGTCGCAGCTCAGTCCCGCGCCCAGCAGTGCGTCGAGGCCGCGGTCCACGGCGACAACGTGGTCGCACTCCCCTGCTAGCCTACGCAACAGATCCGCGCTCGCTACCACGGGCGAGCCGCAGGCCACTAATACCTTGCAAGCCACAGCTCTCGCCTATCCCTCAAACGAAAGAACGCGGGCCAGATCTAGCTCCTCGTAGCTGTCGATAAAGATATCGCAGTTGGCGCGCACATCGTCGCGCTTCATACGGCCGTGCGGGTCATAAATACCCACACGCTTAAAGCCGGCGGAGCCAGAGCTCTTTAGGCCAAAGACGGCATCCTCAAACACCCATGCGCGCTCAAACTTGTGCCCATGGCGCTCCTCCAGGCGGCGCAGCGCAAGCTCGTATACGTCGGGGAACTGCTTGGAGCGTCCTGCCTCGCCCGTCGTGGTAACAAACTCCATGTAAGCGTCGAGCCCGGCACCAGCGAGCGCGGACTGCACCAGCTCGGCCGGCGTGGACGTGGCAACGCACATGGCAATACCGGCCTCCTGCGCCTGCTTCAAAAATGCAAGCAGGCCCTCGCGCGGCGGCACCTTGGAGTAGCCATCGATCAGGATGTCGCTCAGCTCGCGGTAGAGCTCCTCGCCATTATCGCCAATGCCCCACGTGTCGTGGTAGGCCTGGCACTCGTCCTCGAGCGACAAATGCTCAAATTGGGCAAAATCGTCGACCGTCACGTCGACACCGTGACGGTGCAATAACTCAGGCTGGGCATAGGCCCAAACGGGAGTGCTATTAACCAGCGTGCCGTCGCAATCGAAAATAAAAGCAACCTTGGGAGCGGCGGTATGGGACATAAACGAACCTTTCGATATCAAATGGTAAACATCCTGCTAAAAACGTTTTACCAAACGTCAGCCAAACAATTTTGAAACCCAAATTGGTAAAACTGTCAAGAGTTTTACCACGGCAATTCTGCCAGTGGTATAAACATGTCGCTTACCGATTAAACGCCCTCGCAAATCCGCTTTCGTCCATAAAACTAACGCACAGGTGTTATCGTAGTTTCTGCCGAAAGTTCCACCGAGCACGCGAGGTGGAACGAATCACAGAAACTTCGCCGTCCCTTCGATTCGTGCAGCCTTGGACCTTTCGCATCTAGTCACCAAGGCAACACGCTGCCGCGTCATGATGGGATCAAACGTGAGCGATACAAAGCTAAAGCCAACGGCTAAAAAGCCCGCAACCCGCAAACCGGCTCCGCACGCACCGGAGCTCTCCAAGGACGATGTCTACCTGTTTGGCATTGGAATGTGGGAGCGCAGCTGGGAAAAGATGGGCGCGCATCCCGACACGCAGCAGCGCACGCGCGGCTGGCGCTTTTGCGTTTGGGCGCCCGACGTAAAAAGCGTCCATGTCATTGGTGAATTTAACGACTGGGATGAGCAAGCCAACCCGCTGGTGCCCGTGCATACGAGCGCTATTTGGGAAGGCTTTATTCCTGGCGCCGAGCAGGGCCAGCTCTATAAATATCTCATCGAGACCAACGAGGGCGAAAAGCTCTACAAGGCCGATCCATACGCCTTTAAGGCCGAGTGCCCTCCGGGTACCGCAAGCGTGCTGTGGACCCTCGATGGCTACAAGTGGAACGACGCCGCGTGGCTCAAGCGCCGCGCCGGCCATAACCACATGTCGCAGCCGCTCAACATCTACGAGGTGCATATTGGCTCGTGGAAGCGCCACGGTGACGCGCCGCAGGGCGAGCCCGACGAGTACGGCAACTACCCCGGACCCATGGATCCCTTCCCCGCGCAGCGCGGCGAGTTCTACACCTACGACGACCTGTCGGTGGAGCTCGTGGACTACGTGCGCGACATGGGCTACACGCATATCGAGGTCATGCCGCTTATGGAGCATCCCTTCGACGGCTCCTGGGGCTACCAGACGACCGGCTACTATGCCGCCACGTCGCGCTACGGCAACCCGCAGCAGCTCATGCACTTTATCGATGCGTGCCATGAGGCGGGCATCGGCGTGATCATGGACTGGGTGCCCGGCGGTTTTTGCGCCGACTCCCACGGCCTAGCCACCTTTAACGGCCACATGCTGTTTGAGCACGAGATTCACCCCAACTGGGGCACGCATAAGTTCGACTTCGCCCGTGGCGAGGTCCGTTCCTTCCTGGTCTCCAATGTGCTGTATTGGCTCGAGAACTTCCACGTTGACGGCATTCGCATGGACGGCGTGTCCAGCATGCTGTATCTCAACTTTGGCATCGACGATCCGGGCCAAAAGAAGTTCAACAAGTACGGTACCGAGGAGGACCTGGACGCCAGCGCGTTTATCCGTCAGGTCAACTGCGGTGTAGAGGCGCACTACCCCGACGTGATGATGATGGCCGAGGAGTCCACCGCATGGCCGCTCGTGACCTACCCGCCGCAGGACGGCGGCCTGGGCTTCCACTACAAGTGGGACATGGGCTGGATGAACGACACCCTGCACTACATGCAGACCGATTTTCCGTGGCGCCCCGGCAACCACGGGCTGCTCACGTTCTCCATCATGTACGCCTTTACCGAGAACTTTATCTGCCCGCTAAGCCATGACGAGGTCGTTCACGGCAAGTGCTCGCTGATCGGACGCATGCCAGGCGACTGGTGGCGCCAGTTTGCCGGCCTGCGCACACTGGCCTTCTACCAAATGACGCACCCCGGCGCTAAGCTCAACTTTATGGGCAACGAGATCGGCCAGTTTATCGAGTGGCGCTACTACGAGTCTATTCAGTGGTTCTTGACCGAGGAGTACGAGACCCACCGTCATCATCAGGCGTTTATCAAGGCGCTCAACCACCTGTACACCGCCGAGCCCGCCCTGTACGAGCGCGGCTACACCGACGACGGCTTTACCTGGATCGACGCGGACAACTCGAAGCAGTCCATCGTGAGTTTTGTACGCCAGGGCGAGGACGTCGATGACGACCTGGTGATCCTGATCAACTTTGACCCGGCGAGCTACGAGAGCTTCCGTGTGGGCGTGCCGCGCGAGGGTGACTGGGAGGTCATCTTCGATTCCGACCGTCCCGAGTTTGGCGGCAGCGGATACGCTGGTGAGGAGCCCTACACCTGCTCGAGCGAGCCCTATCCCTGGAACGGGCAGATGGACTCCATTGAGATTAAGGTGCCCGGCCTGGCAGGTGTGGTGCTTAAGCGCCGCGGCCCCAGCAGCTACAAGCCGCCGGTGGTTGAGGAACCCAAGAAGGCGACGCGCAAGCGCTCGTCCTCGGTAAAGCCCAAGCCCGCAGCCGCTAAGAAGGCTCCGGCTAAGGCGAAGGCTGCAAAGCCCACCGCCAAGGCCACGGCCAAGTCAACCACGGCCAAAAAGGCAGCCACCAAAAAGGCTGCTCCCAAGGCCAAGGCAGCTTCTGTTAAGGCTCCTGCCAAGGATGCGTAACAAAGCCGTTACAGCTGTAATTACCCGCCCTGCGGGGGCGTAGGATACATGTCATAACCGTTCCGGGGAACAACTCCCGGGGGAAAGGAACGTATGAATAAGATCTTCGACAACAAGCAGGAGTTTACCGAGCTCTATCGCGATGCCGTCATGAGCATTAGCGGCAAGAGCATCGAGGCCGCCAGCGACCTCGACCGCTTTAACGCCCTGGCCAAGCTCGTGGCCGAGAAGGCCCGCACCGTTGCCACCAGGAGTGACGCCCGTGCGGCCGCCGAGGGCAAGAAGCGCGTGTACTACTTCTCGATCGAGTTTTTGATCGGCCGCCTGCTCGACAACTACCTGCTCAACTTTGGCGTACGCGACATGGTCGCCGAGGCGCTCGACGACATGGGCTTTGACCTGTCCGTCATTGAGAACCAGGAGCCCGATCCGGCACTGGGCAACGGTGGCCTGGGCCGTCTGGCCGCATGCTTCCTGGATTCCATGGCAGCCGAGGGCATTGCCGGCTACGGCAACGGCATGCGCTACCGCTACGGCCTGTTTAAGCAGGAGATCGTTAACGGCAGTCAGGTCGAGGCCACCGACGAGTGGCTCACCCACGGCTATCCCTGGGAGGTCCGTCGTCAGGACAAGGCCGTGACCATTAAGTTTGGTGGCCACGTCGAGGGCTTTGAGGAGAACGGCCGCACGTTCTACCGCACGGTGGACACGCAGGACATCCTGGCCGTCCCTTATGACATCCCCGTTGTGGGCTATGCCGGCGAGACCGTAAATAAGCTGCGCGTCTGGGCCGCCGAGCCGGTCGAGGAGCACTTTGATCTGGAGGCCTTCAACCGCGGCGACTACGCCCTGGCAGACGCCGAGCGCGCCGAGGCCGAGGCCATCAGCGCCATCCTCTACCCCAACGACGCCGGCGAGCACGGCCGTCTGCTGCGCCTAAAGCAGGAGTACCTGTTTGTCTCGGCCGGCATCTACAGCCTGCTCGACACCTTTGAGAAGGAGCACGGCGCTAACTGGAAGCTGCTGCCGCAGTTTGTGGCCATCCATACCAACGACACGCACCCCGCCATGTGCGGCCCCGAGCTCATGCGCATCCTCATCGACGAGAAGAAGCTCGAGTGGGATGACGCCTGGAACATCGTGACGCAGGTCGTGAGCTACACCAACCACACTATCCTGCCCGAGGCTCTGGAGAAGTGGCCCATCGGCACGTTCTCCAAGCTCCTCCCCCGCGTGTACCAGATCATCGACGAGATCAGCCGTCGTTGGCACGAGTCATTCGACACCACGCAGGAGGGCTGGCAGGAGCGCCTGCGCCAGACCGCCATTTTGTGGGACGGCGAGATTCGCATGGCCAACCTGTCCGTAATCTGTAGCCACAGCGTCAACGGCGTTGCCAAGATCCACTCCGACATCATCAAGAACATCGTGCTCAAGGACTTCTATGCCCTGACGCCCGAGAAGTTTAACAACAAGACCAACGGCATCTCGCACCGTCGCTTCTTTGCCGAGGCCAACCCCACCTACGCCAAGCTCGTCACCGAGGCCATTGGCGACGGCTGGCTGAAGGACGCCTTTGAGCTGGAAAAGCTCAAGGAGTTTAAGGACGACACCGAGTTCCTGAAGGCCGTGGGTGCCTCCAAGCGCGCCAACAAGGAGCGCCTGGCCGCCTACGTCAAGGCCGAGACCGGTCTGGTCATCGACCCCAACACCGTCTTCGACGTTCAGGTGAAGCGCTTCCATGCCTACAAGCGCCAGCTCATGAACATCATGAAGGTGATGGACATCTACAACCGTCGCATCGCCGATCCCAACTTCCACGTGACGCCGACGACCTTCATCTTTAGCGGCAAGGCCGCCTCGAGCTACACCTTTGCCAAGGAGACCATCCGCCTGATCAACTCGGTGGCCGAGGTCATCAACAACGACCCGCGCGTCAACGAGGTCATGAAGGTCTGCTTTATCCCCAACTTCCGCGTGAGCAACGCTCAGCTCATCTACCCCGCCGCCGAGATCTCGGAGCAGATCTCCACGGCCGGCAAGGAGGCCTCGGGCACGTCCAACATGAAGCTCATGATGAACGGCGCCATTACGCTGGGCACTCTCGACGGCGCCAACATCGAGATCGCCGACCTGGCCGGTCGCGAGAACGAGGCCATCTTTGGCCTGACCGCTCCCGAGGTCGAGCAGCTCTGGGCATCGAACAGCTACTTTGCGTGGGATACCCTCAACGGCGACCGCGAGCGTCTGGGCCGCGTGATGGACGAGCTCAAGGACAACACCTTTGCGGGTCTTTCGGGCAACTTCGAGAGCATCTACAACGAGCTCATGAACAACAACGACCCCGACCTGGTCATGGCCGATTTCCGCAGCTACGTGGATGCGTGGGAGAAGCTCACGAACAGCTACGGCGACCAGGAGTCCTGGAACCGCAAGGCCCTGCTCAACACCGCCTCGAGCGGCTGGTTCTCGAGCGACCGCACCATTCGCGAGTATCGCGACGAGATCTGGCACGCATAAAGGCGCGCGAGCTCCCCTATGCCAGCACGGCATTACTCGACGGGCGTGACGTTGCGCCGTGCCCGTCGCTAATGGGTTAGAAACATCGATGACAGAAGGAGAAATCGATGAGTAAGAAAGAATGCATCGCGATGCTCCTCGCAGGAGGACAGGGCAGCCGATTGGGGGCACTCACCCAAAAGATCGCTAAGCCGGCGGTTAGCTTTGGTGGTAAGTTCCGCATTATCGACTTTTCGCTCTCCAACTGCTCCAACTCGGGCATCGACACGGTGGGCGTTCTGACGCAGTATCGCCCCTACCTGCTGCATGCCTATGTGGGCTCCGGCGAGGCGTGGGATCTGGACAGCCGCGACGGCGGCGTGTCGATCCTGCCGCCGTACGAGACGCAGACCGGCGGCGCCTGGTATGCGGGCACGGCCGACGCCATTACGCAGAACCTCGACTACATTAAGGCCAACGACCCCAAGTACGTCCTGATTCTTTCGGGCGATCACCTGTATCGCATGGACTACCGCAAGATGCTCAAGACGCACATTGAGAACAACGCCGACCTCACGGTGAGCGTTATGCCCGTGCCGTGGGAGGAGGCCAGCCGCTTTGGCATCCTGACCACCGACCCCGAGGACGGCCGCATCACCAAGTTCACCGAGAAGCCCGATAAGCCCGATTCGAACCTCGCGTCCATGGGCATCTACATCTTCTCGGCCGACGTGCTGATCGAGGCGCTCGAGGAGGACGCTCTGGACCAGCGCTCGAGCCACGACTTTGGCAAGGACATCATCCCCAAGCTGCTCGGCGAGGGCAAGCGCCTGTACAGCTACGAGTTTCACGGCTTTTGGAAGGACGTCGGCACCATCGCCAGCTTCCACGAGACCTCGATGGACCTGCTGGGCAACAACCCCGAGTTCGATCTGTTCGACAAGCACTTCCCCATCATGTCCAACATCACCACGCGTCCGCCGCACTACATTGGTCCGGATGGTCGCCTGGACGACTGCCTGGTCTCCAACGGCTGCAAGATCTACGGCACCGCTCGCCACTCGATCCTTTCGACTGATGTCATCATCGAGGAGCGCGCCGTGGTCGAGGACTCCGTGCTGCTGCCGGGTGCGCACGTTAAGAGCGGCGCGCACATCTGCCGCGCTATTTTGGGCGAGAACTCCACGGTCGAAGAGGGCGTGAAGCTCGGCTCTGTCGATACCACCAAGGATACGGCCGTCGTTGGAAATGACGTCGTTATCGGGAAGGGGGAATGATCCGATGATCAATCGCAAGGCCATCGGTTATATCACCGCTAACTACTCTTCGACCTACGGCAGCGTGCTGCTCAAGGATCGCCCCATCGCGTCCGTCCCGTTTTTGGGCCGCTACCGCCTGATCGACTTCCCGCTGTCCAACATGATGAATGCCGGCATTAAGACCGTCGGTGTAGTTATGCCGGGCAACTACCGCTCGCTGATCGACCACGTGGGCTCGGGCAAGGACTGGGGCCTGGACCGCAAGAAGGGCGGCCTGTTCATGGTGCCCGGCAACGCGTATGGCACCACCAAGGGCGGCATGCGCTTCCTGCTGCGCGACATCATCTCCAACAAGACACTGTTCCAGCGCTCGGACAAGCCCTACGTTGTGATGATGGGCACCAACATCATCTTTAACATGGACCTCAACACCATCATCGACGCGCACGAGAACTCCGGCGCCCAGATGACCGTGGTGTACTGCAAGGCTACGCGCAACGTCGATGACGAGACCAAACTCGAAATTAACGAGAACGGCCGCCTGACGGGCGTGAGCGCCGGCGTCGTGTATGGCGACAACGCCTCTATGGACTGCTGCATCGTCAACCGCGAGACGCTGCTCGAGATCATCGACCACTACCAGGCCGCCGACTATCTGGACCTGCTCGGGGCACTCCAGGGAGACTTTGGCAACATCGACGTGTGCAGCTACGAGTACAAGGGCGAGGTCGTGGGCGTGTTTAGCGAGAAGTCGCTGTATCGCCGCAGCATGGACCTGCTCGACCAGACCGTGGCCGACCAGCTCTTTGACCCCGAGCGTCCGATCCTGACCAAGGCCCACGACGTGCCGCCTTCGCGCTATGCGACCGGCAGCCACGCGTGCAACTCGATCATCTCGGCCGGCTGCATCATCAAGGGCACCGTGCGCAACTCGATCCTGTCGCGCGGCGTCGTGGTCGAGGAAGGCGCTTCGGTGACCAACTCGATCATCAACCAGAGCTGCGTCATCAAGAGCGGCGCCCGCGTTGAGAACGCCATCCTGGACAAGAACAACGTGGTTCCCACCAACACCGAGCTTCGCGGCACGCCCGAGAACATCCTGGTGCTGGGAAAGGCCCCGTTAACTTCTGATATCACCAACGCGAGCTAGCTTTGGCACCGCAACATCGCTCGTAACATGTAGAATAGCCGCCCGGTTCGCGCCAGGCGGCTATTCTCGAATAACAACATGGGAGACAATATGGCTGATTCCAGCAAAAAGATGCAGATCGTGTTTGCCTCGGCCGAGTGCGCGCCGTTTGTGAAGACCGGTGGTCTGGGCGACGTAGCGGGCTCGCTGCCCGCGGCGCTTGTGCGCGCCGGCGCCGAGGTCATCGTGATGGTGCCAAAGTACGCCACCATCAAGGACGAGTACAAGGCGCAGATGGAGCACTTCTCCGACTTTTACGTGAGCCTGGGATGGCGTAACGAGTACTGCGGACTCGAGAAACTCGAGCACGACGGCGTCACCTATATGTTCATCGACAACGAGCGCTACTTTGCGCGCGACTATCCGTACGGCTTCTTTGATGACGGCGAGCGCTTTGCGTTCTTCTCCAAGGCCATTACCGAGAGCCTGCAGCACCTGCCGGCCGGCTTTGAGTGCGACATCCTGCACTGCAACGACTGGCAGACGGCGCTGGCGCCCGTGTTTTTGCGCGAGTTCTACCAGGGCCTGCCGCTGTACGACCGCGTCAAGACCGTGTTCTCGATCCACAACGTGGCGTTCCAGGGCCAGTTTAGCGACACCGTGATGGAGGACATCCTGGGCGTGGCGCACATTCCGGCGGCCGCCTCGCAGCTGCGTTGCGACGCCTGCAGCATCAACTACATGCTGGGCGCGCTGCGCTATGCCGACGCCATCACCACGGTGAGCCCCACCTATGCCAACGAGATCCAGACGCCCGAGTTTGGCGAGGGCCTGGACGGCGTGCTTCGCGAACGCTCCTACGCACTGCAGGGCATCCTCAACGGCATTGACGTGGCGGGCTTTGACCCGGCGACCGACAAGCGCATTGCCGCCAACTACACGGTTGAGGACCGTGGGGGCAAGGCCGTGTGCAAGGCCAAGCTGCAGGAGGAGCTGGGACTCGAGGTTCGCGACGACCGTCCCCTCATGGTGATGGTCACACGCCTGACGCGCCAGAAGGGCATGGACCTGGTCATGTACGCGCTCGACCGCATCCTGGCCGGCGGCGTGCAGGTGGCGGTGCTGGGCACCGGCGACCGCGACTACGAGGACGGCCTACGCTACTTCCAGGACAAGTACCCCGGCACCATGGCGGCTCGCATCGAGTTCGATCCGGCATTGTCGCAGCGCATGTATGCTGCCGCCGACATGTTCCTGATGCCTTCGAAGTTTGAGCCCTGCGGCCTGTCGCAGATCATCGCCATGCGCTACGGTACCCTGCCCATCGTGCGCGAGACCGGCGGCCTGAAGGACACCGTGATCCCGTACAACGAGTTTACCGGCGAGGGCACGGGCTTCTCGTTTAGCAACTTTAACGGCGACGAGATGGGCGATGCGGTATTCCGCGCGGCGCGTCTGTTCTGGGATAACCGCGACGCATGGAACCATCTGGTCACGCAGGCCATGAGCCAGGACTTTAGCTGGACGCGCTCGGCCGATAAGTATCTGGACCTGTACTTCTTTATGCACCCGGAGATTGAGAGGCCGGCGGCGGTTGTCGACGAGCCAGAGGCTGTTGCTGAGCCGGTGGCCGCTGAGGAGCCCAAGGCCGAGGAGAAGCCGGATGAAGCTGAGCCCGCAAAGGCCGAGCCTGAGGTGAAGGCTGAGGTTGCTCCTGAGCCCGAGCCTGCTGCGAAGCCTGCGGCAAAGAAGACCACGACTCGCAAGACGACAGCTAAGAAGGCTACTGCGACCAAGGCGGCGGCAACCAAAACCACCGCTACCAAGACAACGACCACGCGCAAGCGCACGACCGCCGCTGCCAAGAAAGCCGCCGAAGCCGAGGCTGCTCCCGAGGTAAAGGCCAAGGTCGCTGAGGCCAAACCGGCCGCCAAGGCTCCGGCAAAGACTGCTGCCAAGAAGACGACCACGACCGCCAAGAAGACAACGGCAGCCAAGAAGACCACGGCTACGAAGTCGACGACCACCAAGGCAGCCACGACCAAGGCAGCCGCAAAGCCAGCCGCCAAAGTCGAGGAGACGCCTGCCGAGTCCAAGGCGGAGGCAACCGTCGAGGCCAAGTCCGCTGCCAAGGCCACCACGCGAAAGCGCACGACGACGGTCAAGAAGACCACGACAAAGGCCGCAACTCCCAAGGCAGAGACTAAGCCTGCTGCTGCCAAAGAGGAGCGCAAGGCCGAGGTAAAGGCTGCCCCGAAGGACGAGGCCAAGCCCGAGCCCGCCAAGGAGACTCCGGTCTCCCCCGCCGCTCCGGCAGAGAAAAAGGCTCCGACCAAGAAGACGTCCGTCCGCAAGGCAACGGCCACCCGCAAGCGCCGCTAGCCCACAGACGATTCAAAACCTCATCAAACCCTAAGTAAGGGGCGCTCCAACCGGGCGCCCCTTCTCTGTAGGTAGTTGGTAAAACGATTTTCTAGGACAACCGTTCGCCGATGGTAAACGGATGTTGTTTATACAGCCTGTGTACAACAGATATACTTACATCCTGTGCGTAAAGCCCATGGCCAGCAGGCCATGATTCTATTGAACTGGACCGTACTATGAGATTGATACACAACAGCCGTCTGCCGCAGTTTCGCACTCCGTTTGGCGCTGTGACCACAGGAACTACCCTTTCGCTCTCCGTGATTCTGGAGGATGCCGATCCCGTGCAGGCGACGCTTACGCTCCGGACCTGGGTCGATGAGATCGGTGAGTCTCGGTATCCAATGACGCACGAAGGCGACGGCATCTTTACCGTCGAGTTGGAGTGCGCCGAGCCCTGTCTTATCTGGTACAGCTTTATATGCAATATCGAGGGCCAGCCCGAGGTCCGCTTGGGCGCACCGCAGGGACGCACCGGCGGCGAGGGCGTAACCTACGACTACGCCGAGGTGCCGTCATTCCAAGTCACCGTCTACAAGCACCGCGAAGTTCGACCCGAGTGGTACGAGCGCGGCATGGTCTACCAGATCTTCCCCGATCGCTACGCCCGCGACGAGCACTGGCGCGAGCGCACGCTGACCGAAGTCGAAAAGCCGCGCAACGGAATCCAGCGCCGCATGGTCGAGGACTGGAACGAGCCGCCCGTATACGAGCGCGCCGAGGACGGCTCCATCAAGACCTGGGACTTCTACGGCGGCTCGCTCAAGGGCATCCAGGAAGACCTGCCCCGCATCGCTGAGCTGGGCTTTACAGCCATCTACCTCAACCCCATTTTTGAAGCCGCGAGCAACCACCGCTACGACACCGCAGATTACACCAAGATCGATCCGATTCTGGGCACCGAGCAGGACTTTACCGAGCTGTGCGAGGCGGCCGAGAAGCTGGGCATTTCCATCATTCTGGACGGTGTGTTCAACCACACGGGCGACGATTCGATCTACTTCAACCGCTACGGCAACTACCCCGGCGTGGGCGCGTGGCAGAGCGAGGATTCGCCGTGGCGCGATGCGTTTTATTTCCACGAGGACGGCTCGTACGACTGCTGGTGGGGCGTGGGCAATATGCCCGCCATCAATGAGAGCTCCGAACTGGTACGCGAGCGGCTCCTGGGCAAGGACGGCGTCATTCGTAAATGGCTGCGCGCCGGCGCTCACGGCTGGCGCCTGGATGTGGCCGACGAGCTTTCGGACGATTTCCTGACCGAGATCAAAAAGGCCGTACTTGCCGAAAAGCCCGACGCGCTGCTGCTCGGCGAGGTCTGGGAAGACGCCTCCAACAAGATCAGCTACGGCCATCTGCGTCGCTACCTGCAGGGCTCCGAGCTGGACTCTGCTATGGATTACCCCTTCCGCGACATGGTCATCGGCTTTTTGATGGGCTACAAAAACGCCTACCAAGCTGCCGAGGATATCGAGACCCTGCGCGAGAACTACCCGCGCGAGGCATTATCCTGCGCGCTCAATCTGCTGTCGAGCCACGACCGCCCGCGCATTATCTCGGTGCTCGGCGGTGGCCCCGACGAGTCGCAGCTGCCCGAGAGTGAGCGCAGCAAATGGCGCCTGGACGAGAACTCCATGGGCCTGGCCAAGAGCCGCTTTTGGCTGGCGACGCTCATGCAGATGACGTTCCCGGGCGTTCCCTCAATCTATTACGGTGACGAGTACGGCTTGGAGGGACTCACCGATCCGGGTAATCGCCGCACCATGCCGACCAAGGAAGACCTGCACGACTTCGATACGTTCGCGATCGTCAAGAACGCATCTGCTGTGCGCCGCGCGCTGCCGTTTATGATCGACGGTGAAATCAAGGCTTTCGCGCTCAATGACGAGGTGCTGGCCTACAACCGTACCGGTAAAGACGGCGAGTCCGCGACCGTCATCATCAACCGCAGCCTGCGCAATTCGCATCGCGTGACGATTCCGGCGCTCGGCGAATGTGCGAGTGACGTGATCAGCGGTCACGAGTGTGAGATTCATAACGGTACGGTCACGCTCGATCTGTATCCGCTGGGCTCGTCGATCATCTATCACCACGCCGAGCAGCGCCTGCAGGAGCCGCTCGATCACGGTGCGGGTGTTGTGTGCCATATCACATCGGTGCCGACCGACGACGGCAAGCCCGGTACGATCGGCGCACCCACGCGTCGCTTTATCGACCATCTGGCCGCCATGGGCATGCGCTACTGGCAGGTTCTTCCCGTCAACCCCACGGACTTCTTCCGCTCCCCTTATGCCGGTCCTTCGGCCTTTGCAGGCAATATCGACCTGCTACCCGAGAGCCACGAAGAGCTGGCAGCCGACTTTGAGACCTGGAAGGCCCGCGGCGGCGAGGATGCCGATCCGCTGTACACCGCGTTTAAACATCGCAATGCCGATTGGCTCGAGAAATACTGCGTCTACATGGCCGTTAAAAAGTACTTTGAGGGCGAGTCGCGCCATGATTGGCCGGCAGATGTCGCGCGCTACAACGAACATCTGATCGACGACAAGCGCTTCCACAACGAGGCCGAGCTTCAGGCGTACATGCAGTACCGCTTTGACCTCGCTTGGTGCGAGCTCATGAACTATGCGCACAAGAAGGGCATCGAGGTTATCGGGGATATTCCTATGTACGTGTCCGACGATTCGGCAGACGCGTGGAGCGAACCCGAGAACTTCTGGCTGTCCGATACCGGCAAGGCGATTGAGATTTCCGGTGCGCCGCCCGACAACTTTGCGCCCGAGGGCCAGGTGTGGGGCAACCCAACGTTCCGCTGGGACCACATGAAGCAGAACGGCTATAGCTGGTGGATGGATCGCCTGCGTCGTGCGTTTTCGCTCTACGACCGCGTGCGCCTGGATCACTTCCTGGGCTTCCACAGCTATTTCAGCATTCCCGCGGGTAAGGCATGCGCCGACGGGCGTTGGCTGGCAGGCCCGGGCAAGGACCTGTTCCAGACCGCCTACGACGAGCTGGGTCCGCTCAACTTTATCGCTGAGGACTTGGGCTATCTGACGCCCGGTGTTCGCGCCATGGCATCGACCTGCGGTTTCCCCGGCATGGACGTGCTGGAGTTTAGCGACTACGACGTTCGTTGCGGAATTCATCCCACACCGGGCAAGATCCTGTATACCTCGACGCACGACACCTCGACGCTTGCCGGATGGTGCACACACTCCTTTGCAGGCGGCGACGAGCCGAGCGGCATTGAACTGGCAAGCGAGCTCATGGGCAACGCCCTGGCCAGCGATGCTCCGCTCGTGATGATGCCGCTGCAGGACGTGCTAGGACTGGGCGACGATGCACGTATGAACGTGCCGGGCGTGGCCACGGGCAACTGGACCTGGCAGGCTGAGGAGGCCGACGTTGCGGCAGCCGAGGAGAAAACTGCGAAGCTCCTGCGCAGTACCCATAGATTCTGGGGCGAAGCGTGATAAAACCCCCGATATAGGGTACAGTTACAGACGTTTGAATTTTTGCGGGCAGAGCGATCTGCCCGCTTTGTGCTGAAAAGGAAGTATTATGGCGCGCTACGATTACAAGTGCACGAGCTGCGGCAACGTGTTTGAGGTTGAGCACCCCATGTCCGAGACGCCCGAGGTCGTATGCCCCAACTGCGGCGCCCCGGCGGCCAAGACGTTCTCGGCCAGCGGCATTAAGTTCGACGGCAGCGGTTTCTACAACACCGACCAACGCACTGGCGGTTCCAGCACCAGCGCCACCAGCGGCTGCTGCGCCAACTGCCCGCATAGCCACTAGAAACCAAACAGCCCCGCGATCGACACCGATCGCGGGGCTGATTCTTTAGCTACCCAGGCATCTTTATGAGTTGCGGTGAAATAAGGACTGTTTGGCAGGCAGAAGCGGCTTTTCAATCCCTATTTCACCGCAACTTAGTAGTTACTTGCGGACCAGTCTGGCGCAGAAGTGGCCGTCGTAGGAGTCGGCGTTTACCGGCACGCTTTGGAAAAGTCCTCGGTCGTTCTGGCGTACGGAAACGAGCTTCTTGGCCTGATCGAACTCGGGGAGTTGCAGAATCTGCGCCTCGGAGAGCGGTGCGACGCTAAAGTCGACGCCCTCGGGAGAGGCCAGGAAGGCATCCACGACCTGCGTGTTCTCTTCATCAAAAACCGAGCAGGTGGCATAGATGAGCTCTCCGCCGGCGGCCACGCGCGCAGAAGCCTCCTTAAGCATCGTCAGCTGAAGCTTGGGTAACTCGGCCGTCACATCATTCTCGGTCAGGCGCCACGGGATCTCGGGATGACGACGCATGGTTCCGGTGCCCGAGCACGGCGCATCGATAAACACGGTATCGAACTTGACCCGCTCACCGCGCATGGCATCAAACGATGTGAGTACCTCATCGAGCTCGCAGGCATCACCCGAAACCGTACGAACGCCCTGAATACCGGCCTTATGCAGGCGAGCGAGATTCAGATCGCACTTGCGATCATGCAGATCGAGCGCCGTATGCTGACGCTCATATTCCGCACGCTTTGCCTGGCACATCATCACATAGGTCTTGGTACCGCGACCGGCACCAATCTCAAGGCAGCTTCCAGGGCGCGTGGCAGCTGTGGCGATAAGCTGCGCATTGAGATCAGACGCCACCGCGGCAGCATGCTCAAACACACCAGAAGCAACGGTAACCTGGGCATCAACCGGGGCATGGCAGCCCGGGAAGACAGGCGCGACGAGCTGCGAGATATACGGATCAGGTTTGGTTGCAAAGGCGTTCTCATGCAGGGCCAGCGGCGCGGGGGCCAGATTGCCGGCAAAGTTAAGCGCACCCTCAGGCGTGTCAAACGACGCCATAATACGAGCGCACAGCCATCGCGGCAGCCCCATCAGGCGCGACAGACGGACCAAGCGTCGCTCAGACTCATCCACATCGGATGCAGTAGCAAAGTCCTCAACATTGTCCGCAACCTTATGCAGTACAGCATTGGCCAAGCCAGCGGCGGACTTAGCACCGCAGCGAACCAGCTCAACACCCTGACTTACGGCAACGCGGCCAGGCGTATGCAGATAGAGCATCTCGAAGGCCGAGATACGAAGCGCCATGCGAACACGCGGCGCAACCTTTTTAGGCTTATCGAGAAACTGATCGAGCAGCTCGTCCAAAATGCCCTGCGTGGCGGCAACACCGAGCGCCAAACGAGCGGCAAAAGCAGAATCGCACTGGTCAATAGCCTTGGCCGATGCGCGAGAGGACAGCACGTCACGCGCATACATGCCGCGGCGATCGGCCTCCATTAGCACATCGAGCGCAAGCTTGCGCGCGGGAGACAGCTTGCTCATGACAAAACACCCCAGATAAGATCGGCACCCTGCAGGCCAGCAGCCCAAGCAGAAGCGGCCATAGCACGTTTGCCATCGGGCTTAACCTCGAGCAACTCAACCGAGCCATCGGAAAGGCCCAGGTAAACACGCTTGGCCTTAACGAGAACCTGACCCTCGCCAAGCGACACATCGGCCGGCGCAGCATCGAGCACGCGCACGGTCTTGCCGGCAATCACGCAACGAGCAGGCGCGGTATCGGACGAGGCCAGCACATGACGCACGCAATCAAGCGCCGCCATTTGCGGATCCAGACGCATCTCCTGCTTAGAAATCTTGGCAGCATGGGTAACGAGCGCCTCATCCTGTTCAGTCCAAACAGCCGAGCCATCGGCAAGAGAAGGAAGCGTACTGGCAAGCAGCTTGCCGCCAAGCTCACCAAGCTCCATGGTCAGCGCCTCAGCATGCTTACCGACAACCGAGGTCGAGGCCTGCGCGCAATAAGCGCCGGTATCCACGCCATGTCCAATACGCATAATGGAAACGCCAGCAATCTCATCACCAGCAAGAATGGCACGCTGAATAGGAGCAGCCCCACGCCAACGAGGCAGCAAGGACGCATGAACATTCACAATGCCGAGCGGCGCCATATGCAGCACCTCATCCGGCAAAATACAGCCATAAGCAGCCACACAGAAAATATCGGCTTGCGCAGGTTGGAGCGCCTCAACAACCTCGGCCGTCATACGATTAGCCTCAACAACCGGCAACCCCAGCTCAAGTGCCTTAGCCTTAACAGGAGACGGCTCCAGCTTCTTACCACGTCCACGAACAGCATCAGGACGAGTAACAACAAGCGCAATCTCGTTACCAGCCTCAACAAGCGAAGTCAACGAAGGCACAGCAAAATCAGGCGTACCCATAAACACAATACGCATAGAGAACGTCTCCCCTCAACCAAAGCCGAGACGGCTACAAAGAGCAGCGGAAAGCCAAGTACCCAGCCCATCCGCAATAACAATTCAACAAGAACAAATATACCCAAAACCAAAGAAAGAGCCGCCATAAAAGCAGCTCCCTCTCAACAAAGACTATCAGCGAAGACGCCCCTCCCTGGCCCGACGGCACCCGGGCGAAACGAAGAGCGACAACGTAGTCCCTGGGATGGGGCCCACACATATCGTCCCGCGCGCAGTTTCGCAGCGCAGCGAGAATGTTTGAGCACGGGATGATATGTGTGGGCCCCATCCCAGGGACGGACAATTAACCTATTCCGTCTCGCCCGGTCGAGCGCCGCGGGCCAGGGCGTCCTGGTACTCCTTGACTGCCTTGATGCGCTGCATCGGCTTCAGTCGCTCGAACATGGTGTTACCGTGCAGGTGATCGATCTCGTGCTGCAGGCACACGCAGAACAGGTCGCCCGTGGCCTCGTAGCGAATCAGGTTGGCGTCCAAGTCGTACGCCTCGACGACGACATGGTCAGGACGCTCGATCTCGCAGCTAATGCCGGGGATGGACAGGCAGCCCTCGCTAAACGGCACCAGATGGTCGCTCTGCTCCACAATCACGGGATTGATGAGCACGTACGGGTCGTAGTCGTTTTTGTCGCTGTAGTCGCAGTCGATGGTGACGAGCTGAATGAGCTCGCCGATCTGCGGGGCAGCCAGGCCGCAGCCGCCGTTCTCGAACATCATCTTCTTCATCTTCTCGGCAAGCGTCTCGATCGCCGGGGTGATCTCCTCGATGACGGCGCACTCCTGGCGCAGACGAGGGTCGGGCGACAGTACGATTCCGTTGGCTTCCATGGCCATCCTTTCGGGTTGTTACATCAAATCATAGGCGTCGACGTCAACGCTCACGCTCACGCTCACGCCGCGCACAGAGCCCACCTCTTTGAGGCAGGCGTCGATATCATCAGAGACATGGTACCCCACGGGCGACTTCACAAGCAGATGGAAGCGGTAACGGTCCTTGGCTCTCTCGATTACACACGAAGCCGGGCCCAGCACCTGCGGCACGGCACTCCCCGCCTGCAAAAAGTCGGGCGCGGCAGCATGCCAACGGCGCTTGAGGAGCTTTGCAATGCGCCCGATGTAGTCCTGTGCTTCGTCTCGGTTCGCCGACCACACCAAGATGTTGACCAGGCGAACAAAAGGCGGGTACAGCGCGTCGCGGCGCTGGTCCAGGTCGTAGTCGGTAAAGATCGAACGGTCATGCTCAGCGACGGCGCGAATGACCGGGTCCTCGGGCAGGTAGGTCTGGATGATGACCTCGCCGGGGCGATCACCACGACCGGCACGGCCGGCGACTTGCTCCAGCAGATCGTAGGCGCGCTCCCCTGCGCGGAAGTCCGGCAGCTTGAGGGCGAAGTCGGCATTGACCACGCCCACGAGCGTGACCTCGGGAAAGTCGAGGCCCTTTGCGATCATTTGGGTTCCCAGCAGCACCGCGCAATCGGCGGCATCGAACTTCTCAAGCAGCTTTTTGTGAGCATCCTTGCCGCGCGTGGAATCGGCATCCATGCGAATGATGGCGACGTCCTCGGGCAACATCTGGTGCAGTGCGTCCTCGATCTGCTGCGTACCCAGGCCCATTTTTGCCAGGTAGCGACTGCCACATTTGGGGCAACGGCTCGTGGGCGCCGGATAGGGCTGCACGCGCCAAGACGAACCGCATGTGTGACACTGCAGCGTGTGCGTGCGCTCGTGATACGTAAGCGCGGTGGAGCAGTGGTTGCAGGTGGGGACGCAGCCGCACTCGCGGCACATCAGGAACGGCGCAAAGCCACGGCGGTTGTGCAACAGCACGGCCTTCTCGCGGCGCTCGACCACACGCTCCAGGCCTTCCATCAGCGGTTTTGAGAACATGGAGCGGCTGCCGTGCGAGAACTCGCGGCGCAGGTCGGCAATGCGGACTGTCGGCAGCACGGCGTGTCCCGGGCGCTCGGGCATCTCGACGCGCGTCCAGGTGGCACCGTTATACGTGTCACGGCGGCAGCGGTCGAGGGCCTCGGCTGAGGGCGTGGCGGAGCCCAACACGAGCGGGCAGCGATAGCGCCGCGCCATCTCGGCCGCCACTTCGCGCGCATGGTAGCGCGGGCTGGAACCCTGCTTGTAACTGGTCTCGTGCTCCTCGTCGATGATGATGAGGCCCAAGTCGCTGAGCGGGCAAAAGAGCGCCGAGCGGGCGCCCACGACCACGCGCGCGGCACCGCTGGCGACCATATCCCACTGGTCCAGACGCTCGCCGGCCGAAAGGCGCGAATGGAACACGGCAACCGTCTCGCCAAAGCGCGAGCGAAAGCGGCCGACGGTCTGGGCCGTCAGCGAGATCTCGGGCACGAGCACGCAGGCCGAACGGCCGGCCGCCAGCACGCGCTCAATCGCCGAGAGGTAGACCTCGGTTTTGCCGGAGCCAGTGACGCCGTCGACCAGCACCACGTCGCCATGAGCGTCCAGACGGGCGCGCTCAATCTGCGCGAGCGCCTGCTGCTGGCCGTTGGTAAGCGCGACCGGCGCCTTGCCGCTTGCCGAGGACAGCGTGGTCTGCTCGCTGCAACCGCGCCAGGCACGGCGCTCCTCCACCACCACGACGCCGCGTTTTTCGAGCGCCTTAATGGTCGCCGACATACTGTTATAGAGAAGGTTGAGGTCGCGCGTTGTGACCGGGCCGCACTGTAGTGCCTCGATGAGCTGACGCTGGCGGACCGCCGTTTTGGGAGGCGTATAGTCGAAGCCCTCGGGCGTGAGCATGACCCAGCGGTTTTGGATGGGTTTGACGGCGGGACGTTCAACCGTCCACATGCCGTCGTCGCCCTTGACCACCCGCGGACTGCCGCCCGGGGGCAAAAACAGGCGCAGGCACTCGGAAAGCGTCGCAACATACTCGCGGCTCATCCAACGTGCAATACGGGCGGACTCGGCGCCAAAGAGCGGTTTGCTGAGGATGGTCTCGATGGGCTTGATGCGCGCGGTGTCGAGGGTAATGTTGCCTTGCAAGTCGCCCAGTTCGGGCGCAATATCGACGATATAGCCTGCGGCGGGACGGTTGCCAAAGTGGACCAGAACCGTCGATCCGACCTGGGCCTCGCTCGCAAGGGACTCAGGAATGCCGTAAGCAAACGGTTCGGACAGCGCACGGGTGGGGATGTCGAGAACCACGCTCGTGTAGGCGGCAATGGGCTCAGGTGAAGGCTCGGGCTTGGCCAGGGCAGCACCGGATGCCGGCGCCGCCGGAGCCTCCTCCGGTTCCGGCGAACCAAACAGCGAAAGTTGCTCGGCCATGGCCCCAGCACCTCCCATCCCATTCGTCTACAGAAACAAGAACCCCGCTCAGGGTGAACGGGGCTCGGATACAAACGTTTGCGCAGCGATTAAAGCGCCATCGTGCGGGCGCGATCGATGCGCGCCAGGCAGTCGTCGCGGCCGACGAGCGCCATGGTCTCGCCCAGCGGAGGGCTCACCATGTTGCCGCAGACGGCTACGCGCACGGCCTGGAACACCACGCGCTTCTTAAGGTCCATCTGCTCGGGCAGCGGTTCAAGCGCGGCGTCGATGTTGGCAGCCGTCCACTCGTCCACGCCCTCGAGCGCGACCTTGGCGGCATCCAGAATGGCACCCATGCCCTCCTTGGCCAGGCCCTTGTTGACGGACTTCTCGTCATACTCAAGCGTCTCGGCCGTAGCGAAGATGGGAGCGGCGACGGTCACGGCGTCGGCCGGCATCTTGGTGCGCGGCTTGACGATGGCAGCGAGCGCGTCGATCCAATCCTCGCCGTACTCGACATTACCCTCGATGAGACCCGCCTCGTGCAGCTCGGGGACCATGATCTCGTCGGCAAACTGAGCATCGGACATGCCATTGATGTATTCAGCGTTGACCCAATCGAGCTTCTTGGGGTCGAAGGTCGCCGGGTTCTTGGAGATGCGATCGAGCGAGAACTTGCTGGCCAGGACATCGCGCGGGATGATCGTGGTCTCGCCGTCGAGCGACCAGCCGAGCAGCGCCAAGTAGTTGACGAAGGCGTCGGACAGGTAGCCGGCGTCGCGGTACTCCTCCACGGAGGTGGCGCCGTGGCGCTTGGAGAGCTTTTTGCCGTCGGCGCCCAGGATCATGGAGATGTGGGCGAACGTGGGCACGGGAGCGCCGAGGGCCTCGTACACCATGACCTGACGCGGGGTGTTGGACAGATGGTCGTCGCCACGGATGACATGGGTGATCTTCATCATGGCGTCGTCGACGACGGTCGCGAAGTTGTACGTGGGCGTGCCATCGGAGCGGAAGATGACAAAGTCGTCGAGCTCCTTGGCGTCGAAGGTCACCTCGCCGTGAACGGCGTCGTGGATGACGACATCGCCGCGGTCCTCGGGCACCTTGATGCGCAGGACGTAGGACTCGCCGGCCTCGATGCGGCGGCGGGCCTCCTCGGGATCAAGATCGCGGCAACGGCGCTGATAGCCCTGGAAGGGGTCCTTGCGCTCCTGCGCGGCCTTGCGGTCGGCGTCGAGCTGCTCCTTGGTGCAGAAGCAGGGATAGGCCTTGCCTTCGTTCCAAAGCTTCTGGGCGGCCTGCTTGTACAGGTCCAGGCGCTCGGTCTGGGCGTAGGGTCCAAAATCGCCGCCCACCTCGGGACCCTCGTCCCAGTCCAGGCCCAGCCAACGCATGGCGCGCAGGATGATCTGTGTGTTCTCGTCGGTAGAGCGGGTAGGGTCGGTGTCGTCGATGCGCAGGATGAACGTGCCGCCGTTAGCACGGGCGAAAGCCCAGTTATAGATAGCGGTGCGGGCGCCGCCGATGTGCAGCTTGCCCGTCGGTGAGGGTGCAAAGCGGACGCGAACGTCTGATGCCATGGAAATCTCCTCGATTGCAGGATGGATGTCTAACCGCTCCAGTATAAAGCATCAATGCAACCTCCGCACAAAGGGCACCGACCTACTCATTGGGGACAGACTTAAATGACCATTCTTTGGGCAACCTGTCGGCACTTAGGCAAGGCTGGTCATTTATGTCTGTCCCCAATGAGTAGGTGCGGAAAGGGTGTGAATGTTTGATTTACGCGCTATGATGTGCCCTTGCATAGAGAGCCCGGCGGAATGGTAACGGTCGCCGGGACACGTTTTTGAAAGGACAATCATGTCAGAAGAACTTCGTTCCATCCCGCCCCAACACGGGTCCTTTGTTTTTACGTCGGAGTCGGTGACCGAAGGTCATCCCGATAAGATCGCTGACCAGATCAGCGACGCCGTCCTCGACGCAATCCTCGCCAAAGAAATAGAGCTCCAGGAGCAGGGCTACATCGCCCCCAACGGCGTGCCTGCCAACGTGGAGAACGTCCGCTGCGCCTGCGAGACCCTCGTGACCACCGGCACCGTCATCGTCGCCGGCGAGATTCGCACCCAGGCCTACGTCGACGTACAGGAAATCGCCCGCGGTGTTATCCGCCGCATTGGCTACAACCGTGCCAAGTTCGGTTTTGACTGCGACACCTGCGGCGTTATGAGCCTCATCCACGAACAGTCACCCGATATCGCCCAGGGCGTTGACGAGTCCTTCGAGACCCAGACCGGCGCTACCACCGACCCGATCGACCTGATCGGTGCCGGCGACCAGGGCATGATGTTCGGTTATGCCTCCAACGAGACCAAGACCCTCATGCCCATGCCACACTACCTGGCAAGCCGCCTGGCCGAGCGCCTGGCCGCCGTGCGTCACGACGGTACCCTCACCTATCTGCGTCCCGACGGCAAGACCCAGGTCACCGTGCGCTACGAGGAAGGCAAGCCCGTCGAGGTCACGACCATCGTCATCTCCACGCAGCACGCCGCCGAGATCGAGGACATGGGCAAGATCAAGGCCGACCTCATCGAGCACGTCATCACCCCGGTCATGGCCGCTGAGAACATGCCGTGGGACAACGCGGACATCTACGTGAACCCCACCGGTCGCTTTGTCGTGGGCGGCCCCATGGGCGACACGGGCCTCACCGGCCGCAAGATCATCGTCGACACCTACGGCGGCTACGGCCGTCACGGCGGCGGTGCCTTTAGCGGCAAGGACTGCACCAAGGTCGACCGCTCCGCCGCGTATGCCGCGCGCTGGGTCGCCAAGAACGTGGTCGCCGCCGGCCTGGCCGACCGCTGCGAAGTCGAGCTTGCTTACGCCATCGGCGTTTCCAAGCCCCTTTCAATCATGGTCGACACCTTCGGTACCGCGCATGTTGCCGAGGACAAGATCGTCGAGGCCGTAGAGAAGACCTTCGACCTGCGCCCAGGTGCCATCATCCGCGACCTAGACCTGCGTCGCCCCATCTACGAAAAGACGGCAGCCTACGGTCACTTCGGCCGCGAAGACCCCGACTTCACCTGGGAGAAAACCGACCGAGTCAAAGAACTCAAAGCAGCCTGCGGCCTGTAATTAAGAACCGCCAAGGTTTCAACGACATAAGCGCTTAAAAAAGAAGTACCGCTCCCAACCGGTACTTCTTTTTATTTAAACGGTGGTGAAGATGCTTCGATATGAGCCCACGCTGCGTCACCAGCTAATGAATTTTGCAGCACACGCGCCTCTACCATGTATCCTTAGTTCCGAGGGCTTTGGTATTTGGTCGGTCGCGAGTTCCGCACGAGCCGGAGGCCACTTAATGTGGCCTCCGTGCGAGCCAGGACTGTAGAGCAGGCGACCAAATACCAAAGCCCTCGGGACGACGGGATAGATAAGGAGCATCCATGGCAGGCAAGCCGCAAACACTAGCTACGACCTCGGCATTCGAAATCTTGGGCCCCATCATGGTCGGCCCCAGCTCATCGCACACCGCCGGCGCCCTGCGGTGCGCCCAAGTTGCCGCCAGCCTGCTGGAAGGCCGCATCACCAAAGTCACCTTTGGCCTGTGGAACTCCTTCGCCCACACCTACCGCGGCCACGGCACCGACCGTGCGCTCGTCGCGGGCATCCTGGGCCTCGACACCGATGACGAGAACATCAAGCAAGCCTTCGACCTCGCACGCGAGCAGGGCCTCGAATATCACTTTGGCATCAAGGGCGACGACGCCTCCATCCACCCCAACACCGTCGACATCGACATGGTCGATGACACGGGCGCCACGGCACAGGTCCGCGGTGAAAGCCTTGGCGGCGGCAAGATGCGCATCAGCCGCATTAACGGCGTCGGCGTCGACATCTCGGGCATGTATTCCACGCTCTTCGTGGCACACAAGGACGTCCCCGGTGTACTCGCCGCGCTCACCAACCTGCTCGCCTACGCCCACGTAAACATCGCTTTCTGCCGCACCTACCGCACCGAAGTGGGCGGCCAGGCCTACTCCGTCTTTGAGACCGACGGCGCGCCCGACGACACCGTCGTCCCCATGCTGCGCAAGCTCGACAATGTCGATTACGCGACCTTTATCGAGCTCCCCGGTTCTGCCTCGTCGCTCTCTCCCGGCGTCTCGGCCAAGGAAATCTTCGACGACGGCGAGCAGCTGCTCGATGCGTGCGAGGAACTGGGGCTCAGCATTGGCGCCGTCATGGCCGTTCGCGAGGCGCGTCTGACCGGCGAGGCCCACGCCGTCGCTGCTATGCGCCGCGTGCTCGAAGTCATGCGCGAGGAGACCACGGCCCCCATCGCCAATCCGCAGCGTTCGCTCGGCGGGCTTATCGGCGGCGAGGCAAAGCTTGTCGAAGCCACCGGCCGCAACGATTTGAGTGCAAGCCTGATGGGCCCCGTTCAGACCGACGCCGTGGCCCGCGCGATGGCCGTGCTTGAGCGCTCCGCCACGATGGGAGTGATCGTCGCCGCCCCCACGGCAGGCTCCGCGGGTGTCGTGCCCGGCTGCGTGTTGGCGCTCGCCGATCGCCTGCAGCTCGACGACGAGCAAGTCATGGACGCGCTCTACTGCGCAGCCGCCATCGGCCTCAACCTCACCACGAGTGCCTGCGTCGCCGGCGCCGAGGGCGGATGCCAGGCCGAGGTGGGAAGCGCCGCCGCCATGGCAGCCGCCGCGCTGGTGCAGATGCTCGGCGGCACGCCCGAACAGGCGCTCGACGCCAGCTCCATCGCGCTGAGTAACCTGCTGGGCCTCGTTTGTGACCCCGTCGGTGGCCTCGTGGAGGTGCCCTGCCAAAACCGCAACGCCATCGGCGTGGCAGCGGCCTTTAGCTCGGCACAACTCGCCCTCGCAGGCATTAAGAGCCTGGTGCCGTTTGACCAGATGGCACATGTCATGCTCTCGGTGGGTCACGCGTTGCCGGCAACGCTGCGCGAGACGGCAAAGGGCGGCATCGCGCAGGCTCCGGCCGCACTTTCGGCCTGTGCAAAATGCGGTGTGTGCGGGTAGTGACCCTGAACGACTCGATAGTGGGACATTTGTCCCAGCTCTTTCGAATGCCACCGTTTCCGTACCACAAACAGTAGGGCAATCGCTATAATGCAAGCCCAGTAAAAACACGATGAACCGCAAGGCGAAAATCGAAGGATATGCATACGATGTCGCAAAACGATCGAACTCATCTGATTCCCGATCCGCAGCAGCCGAGCAGGCACACCGGCGGCGTTCAGTCGCCGCGTCCTATCGCGCCGAGCCACGGTCAGCAGCGTAGTGCAGCAAACGCTTCCCAACACCCGAACCAACAGCGACAGCAGCGTCAACAACGTCAGCGGCGCCAGGCAAACGGCAATGCGCCCAAGCAGCCCCCCACGCACGCTCGAGGCGATCGCGGCCCCGCGCGCAAACCCGCCGAGAACAATAAGTCGGGCAAAAAGACGACGTTCTTTGTCGTCCTAGGTCTAATCGTCATTGTCTATATCGTAGGCGTCGTAGCGTTTTCGCAGGTAGCCTACCCCAACACCACCATCGCCGGCGTCGACGTCTCGTTCTCCAACGCTTCGTCTGCCGCTACCAAGGTCAACTCGGCATGGAAGCACTATAAGCTCACCGTGACAGGCGATGACTTTAGCTGGACCTATCAGCCCGAGTCCGATGAGCCCATCGTCGATGGCGAAGCTGCCGCAAAAGAGATTATCAGCCACAACGAAGCCTTTATTTGGCCGGTCCGCCTTGTGGAATCCTTAAGCGGCAAGACCAAAACAACTGCCACCTCCAACAAAGTCGATCTTGATCAAGACGTCGACCTGTCCATGCTTTCCGACACCTTTGACCAAAAGAAGTTTGAGAAGGATCTGGGCGCCGCCATCGACGAGTTTAACGAAGGACGTTCGGGCACGTTCGAGGCCAATAGCTCCTATGACGAGCAAGCGGGCAAGTTTACCGTCGAGAAGGCGCGCTCCAACGAAAAACTCAACCGCGAGCATGTCATTAAATATGCCGAGCTCGAGCTCGCCTCGCTGGCCGAGACCGTAGATCTTTCCAAGCTCGGCAACGATGCCTATGAGCCACTTAATGGAACGCTGACCGATGATCAGATTCAGGCCGCATGCGATGCCGCCAACAACTTCCTGGGCGTCAACGTGACCCTCAAGCTCAACGGCGAGGATGCCGGCAAAGTTGATGGCAGCTCCGTATTGCAGTGGATCAGCTTTGCCGATCCGGCCAACCCCACGCTCGATACTTCGCAGATCAGTAGCTGGGCAGCCGAGCTCGCCAACGGCTTTAATACCGTGGGCTCCACTCGCTGGTGGACGCGCGCCGATGGCAAGCAGTGCGCCGTCGAAGGCGGCGACTTTGGTTGGTCCATCGACAGCAGCTCGCTCGCCAAGCAGGTCGAGGACGCCATTAGCAACAAGCAGACCGGCGAAATCGAGATCAAGTACTCCCAGAAGGCCGACACCTTTACCGCAAAGGGAGAGCCCGACTGGAAGGCATACATCGACGTCGACCTGTCCGAGCAGCACGCGCGCTACTATGACGAGAACGGTAATATCGTTTGGGAGGCCAACTTTATTTCCGGCAAACCGGGCGAAGACGCCACCCCCGAGGGCGTGTGGCAGATCAACAGCAACGACGGTGGCAGCACCCTAATCGGAGCAAAGGACCCCGAGACCGGTAAGCCCAAATACGAGAGCCCGGTGAGCTACTGGATGCCGTTTGAGGGCAATATGATCGGCTTCCACGACGCTACATGGCAAAACGACAAGAGCTTCGATAATGCCGAGTCGTACAAGTGGTGCGGCAGCCATGGTTGCATCAACCTGCGCCTGGCAGACGCCAAGGCACTTCACGACTGCATCAAAGTCGGCCTGTGCGTGGTTGTCCACTCGTAGTGCAACGCGCGCATTCCTACAACGTGGAACCGCTGCGACCAATCTAACAGTTCCGAAAGAAACCGTCCTATGCGCCCGCCCCAACCGGTGGGCGCATATAATTATCGAGGTTCTTTCTATAAAGGAGACGCTATGCCGAATGTCCCCACGATCACCCCAGGCCCAGATGATACCGAGCGCACGCCCGAAGGTGCCACCGAAACGATTCCTCTGATTTCAAACGTATATGCCGACAAGCAGAGCGGACGCGCGAACGATACGGTCGAGATTTCCGATGAAGAGGCATATGCCAAGCTCAATGCAAAACGCGCCGAACGTCGACGCAAAAAGCTGATTCGACGCGGTATTGCCGCCGGCGTCGTGGCCGCCATTGTGCTCATCGCCGTTGTCGCAACCCTGGTTATCAATGCGCAGCCACAGGGCGCTAGCGGGCCTGTAACCGACATGGTGACCGAGGGCACGTTCACCACAACGGTCGAGGCGAAAGGCCAGCTCAAACCCATTTCGTCCTCAGTGGTCTCCCCTTCTGTCGACGGCACGGTCGATTCGATCAACGTGCAGGCGGGCCAATCCGTCAACGAGGGCGACGTGCTTATGACCATTAAAAACGACGAGCTCGATCGCAACGTTGCCGAGGCGCAGCGTGCAGTTGCCGCCGCTCAGGAAGACCTCGCCAACGCGCAGAAAGCCGCAGCCGCCGCGCAGGCCACCCCAACGACGGACGTCGAGGGAGCTTCCGCAGCGGCTGGCGTCTCCGCCGCATCAGCGGACACGAACGCCGTATCGGCCGCGAAGCGCAGCCTCGCTTCGGCCCAGGCAAACCTCGACCAGGCGAACGCCAAGGCCTCCAGTCGCACGGTCACGGCCCCGAGCTCGGGTAGCATCGTGGAGCTCAATGCCAAAGTGGGCGCCACGGTTACAGGCGGCATGATCATGGGAGAAAGCGATACGAGCGGCGGCAAGCAGTGCATGCAGATCGCCGACCTGTCCAAGATGAAGGTGACCGTGCAGGTGGGCGAAAAGGACATCGCCAAGATCGCCGTTGGGCAGAGCACCAACGTCACGTATCCCGCGTTTCCCGATATCGTGAGCCAGGGCACCGTCACGGCTATCGCGTCGGTGGCAAACTCCGACGCCGCCACCGTTGGCGGCGGCAGCGTAACCTTTAACGTCGACATCCTCATCGAGGCGCCCGACGCGCGCCTGAAGCCGGGCATGACGGCCGAGGTCTCGGTGGTGACCGAGCAGCTCGACGACGTGGTGATGGTGCCGACGATGGCGCTCATGACCGAAGACGGCGAACACTATTACGTCAACGTCGCAACCGATGACGAGGGCAAGCAAACCCATCGCGTGAAGGTGACCGTCGTGACGCAAAACGACAACGAAGCCGTAGTCGGCAAGACACAGGTTAAGCGCGACGACCAGGGCAACGAGATCAACCCCAACGTTCCGGTTACCAAGCTGCGCGATGGCGACACCCTCGTCATGGACACCGGAGCGGACGCAACGGCTGACGGCGGCTACGGTGCGGATTCGGGCAGTATGTCTGCCGACGAGGGCATGTAATGCGTCCCGTTATCGACATCCGCAACGTGCACCGCATCTTTGAGAGCGAGGCGGGGTGCGCCCACATCCTGCACAACGTGAGCCTGGCGGTAAATCCCGGCGAATTCGTCGCTATCACCGGCCCCTCGGGCTCGGGCAAGTCGACGCTCATGAACATCCTAGGCTGTCTGGATAAGCCGACGGCGGGCGACTACTACCTGCAAGGGCTCAACGTGGCCGAGCTCGATGATGAGGAGCTCACCGAAGTTCGCGCCCTGAGCATTGGCTTTGTCTTTCAGAGCTTCAACCTGCTGCCGCGCCTGTCGGTTATCGAAAATGTGATGCTGCCGCTGGCCTACACCAATGTGCCCCGTAGCCAGCGCGAAATGCGCGCCGTGCACGCGCTGCAGGCTGTCACGCTGCCCGTCGACCACTGGGACCACCGCATATCCGAGCTCTCGGGCGGCCAGATGCAGCGCGTCGCAATCGCGCGCGCCCTCGTCAATGACCCGCCCATCATTCTGGCCGACGAGCCGACGGGAAACCTGGACTCCGCTACCGGAGCGCTTGTGATGGAAACCTTCCATAAGCTCCAGAAGCGCGGCAAAACCATCGTGCTTATCACACACGACCCCGGCATCGCCGCCGAGGCCGACCGTGCCGTGACCATCCGCGACGGTCGCATTCACGATGGCGCGTATATTCCACATGCACCGCGGACCCTGCGCAGCGCCGTGGATAGCCTGCCCAGGATTTCCGCCTCCGCCAACCCGCCGAAAGGAGAGATGGCATGAGCGCCCGCGATCTCATCCAGGAAGCCCTTCACTCGCTCGAAGCCAACAAGGGGCGCAGCCTGCTCACCATCCTGGGCATTGTCATCGGCATCGCCTCGGTTATCGCCATGACTTCGCTCATCGGCGGCATCCAAAACAGCCTGGTCAACAGTCTGGGCCTCAATGCGGCACGCATGGTGCAAATCTATTCGTCGCAAGAACTCACCGAGTCCGACATCGAGAAGCTTCAAAAACTGGTGCCGCAGATAGAGCAGATCGGCATTGTCGACAGCGCGTATACCGAGTATAAGACCGGCGATAAAAGCTATACCGTCATGGCACAGGGTGTCGATAGCGACATGCTCGACGCCGTGGGGGCCAGCAAGCTCGTTGCGGGGCGCACCTATTCCCAGGCCGAGTCCCAATCAGGCTCGCGCGTGGCGCTCATCAGCCGCGGCGGCGCCGATCAGCTTTACGGCAACGAACAGGATGCGCTGGGGAAAACCATCAAGGTGTCCAACGGCGAGGTGCAGATTGTAGGTGTGATTGATGGCGGCAACGACTCCATGGGCTCGCTCACGCTGTATATGCCGCGCGAAACCATCTCAGGCCTGTTTGGCGACGAAAATCCTTCATTCCCCAGCGTGACGGCTCTTGCCGCCGAGGGCACAGACATGGACGAGCTTTGTAAGACCATCGAGTCCAAGGTGCGCGCAATGAAGGGCATCGCGGAGGATGATGAGTACGACAGTGTATCGGCGACCTCCATGAAAAGCGCCATCGATGCACTCAACTCCTTTATGGGCGCGTTCTCGCTCATCATGGGCGCTGTCGCCAGCATCTCGCTGCTTGTCGGCGGTATCGGCATTATGAATATGATGCTTACCAACGTAACGGAGCGCATCCGCGAGATCGGCATCCGCCGTGCCCTGGGCGCAAGTCGTCGCGATATCACCGCGCAGTTTTTGGCCGAGTCCTCGGCGCTGTGCGTCACCGGCGGACTGTTGGGTGTCCTGATTGGCTATCTGCTGGCATGGGGACTCACGTTCTTTGCCGCAAGCTCGGGCATCATGAGCGAGTTTGGAGCTACCGGGACGATCACGCCAAGCTTCTCCATTACAACAGTGTTGATCGCGTTTGCCGTATCGGTCGGCATCGGCGTAATCTTTGGCTTCTACCCCGCTCGCCGTGCAGCAAAGCTCGACCCGGTGGAATGCCTACGCTACCAGTAAGCCACCACCAATAAGTTGCGGTGAATTAGGGACTGAATATGCTATCTAGCAGCAAAAACAGACACTATTTCACCGCAACTTATTGAAGGGCTGCTTGCGCCAGTTCCGGGCGTCGTCCTCGAGCTATTGGCGGATGACGGGCTTGTACGGGTCGAGCTTGCTCGGGGCGCTCCTCCTCGCGGGCGGGAGGGCGCGCAGGCGCGGCGAGCGCCTAGCGCGCGAACTCCCGTAAGAGCGCGTCTTCCACTTCCCGAAGCGAAAGGGCCCCGCCTCCCTCGGCGGGACGGGTGACCACGATGCAGCGCGCTCCCGCGTCGCGCGCGGCAGCGAGCTTCACGGCCGTGCCGCCTACGGTTCCCGAGTCCTTGGTCACAAGCCACTGGGCGCCCACCTGCCGAAGCATCGCCTCGTTGAGCTCGCGGGTGAAGGGCCCCTGCATGCCGATGACGTGCGACGGCGAAAACCCCGCGTCGATGCACTTCGTTATAGCACCGGGCAGCGGGAGCACACGCACGAAGAAGCGCTCCGCGAAATCGGCGACACGCGTGTAGGGAGCAAGCTCCTTGCTCCCCGTCGTGAGAAGCGCGCGACCCGGGTTCTCGGAGAGAAAGCGCGCCGCGCAGGCGATCGACGCGACCGGCACGACGCCTTTGGGCAGCACCTCGGCCGGGCGCGCAAGGCGCAGGCATCGTGCACCCACGGCGAGCGAAGCGGCCCGAATGTTGCCGCTTGCGAGCGTAGCGAAGGGGTGCGTGGCATCGACGACGATGCGCGCGCCGGAAAGCTCGCGCTCCATGTCGGCCTCGTCGAGCCTGCCAGCCTGCACCTCGATGCCCGGAAGCTCGCCCAAAAGCTCGCCTCCGTACTCGGTTGCCGCGTAGGCACGGGCGGGGATGCCCGCCCCGCTCGCCCATTCGCACAGAAGGCGGCCCTCGGTGGTGCCGGCGAAGATGCGCAGCGCCGACGCGGATGCGGGGGCCGTCACTTCGGGCCGCCCGTGCGCGTGATCTGGTAGAGCAGCGCGTTCATAATGGCGGCCGCCACGGTCGAGCCGCCCTTGCGACCCCTCGCGACGATGGCCGGCACGCGTCGCGCGAGTAGCTCCTCTTTCGCCTCGACCACGTTCACAAACCCGACCGGCACCCCAACGACGAGCGCGGGCGCGATCTTCCCCGCGTCCATGAGCTCGGCGAGGCGCAGAAGTGCTGTGGGAGCGTTACCGACGGCCACGATGAGCGGACCCTCGATGCCGCAAGCTTTGTCCATGCTCGCAACGGCGCGAGTCGTGCCCGCGGCGCGCGCCGTTGCGGCGACATCAGGGTCGGCCATGTAGCACACGGCCTTGCAGCCGATCTTCGCGAGCGCGGGCTTGCTTATGCCTGCGAGCGCCATGTTCGTATCGGTGAGCACCGTGGCCCCTGCGCGCAGTGCGTCGAGCGCACAGTGCGCGGCGTCATGGGTGAACACGAGGGAATCGGCGTACGAGAAGTCGGCAGTGGTGTGGATGACGCGCTTCACGACGGGCTCTTCGAGCGGCGGGAAAGTGCGGCCGCCGAGCTCTTCGGTGATGATCTCAAAGCTGCGCCGCTCGATGTCGCCGGGCGCCATCTCCTTGGAATCCATCTAGTACTCCACTCCTTCCCTTGCACATATCCCCTGCTCGTAGGGGTGTTTCTCGCACCGCATCTCGGTTATGTAGTCGGCCTTCTCCACGATCTTGCGGGAAGGCGCGCGCCCGGTGAGCGCTACTTCGACGCCGCGCGCGGACATATCGAGCGCGCGGTCCACGAGCGCCTCGTCGACAAGCCCCTTCGAAAGCGCGTCGAGTGCCTCGTCGAGCACGAGCAGCCCCTCCTGCGCGCCCTCGAGCTCGGCGAGCGCGGAAGCGAGGTTCCCATCGTGCAGCTCGCGCGTCGCGGCAAGTTCTTCCGACGTCATCGACCAGGTAAACTTGTCCGACGCCTTCCCCGCGAACACGGGCACGCCGAAATGCTCGGCGAGCAGGCGCACCTCCCCGCTTTCGCCGTCTTTCAGGAACTGCACGACGACGACGCGGCGGCCTGCGGCGAGCATGCGAAGGGCGAGGCCCATCGCCGCCGTGGTCTTGCCTTTGCCGTCGCCATGATACACGTGGATCATACGCCCTCCTCGATAATGCGGTAGACATACTCCATGTCGAGCGCCCCGCGCACGGCGTCGGCCAGGCGGTCGAACTCGCGCGCACGGTGATCGGCCGCGGACGCCGCGCCCGCAGCACCCACGACGCTCTCGGGCAGGCCGCGCATTCGCGCGAGCGAGCGCGCGAGGGCGAGCGCCACCCCCGGTTCGTCGAACAAGCCGTGGAGATAGGTTCCGAACACGTTTCCGCAGGCCGCGCCTTCTGGTTTGCCGCCAATCGTGCCCGCAGGGGCGCAGGAGACGGTCGTTTCGCCGTCGTGAATCTCGTACCCGCGCGCCGTCATGCCGTTCCACACCGAGAACGCGCCTTGGGCGCCCGTGATGCGCAGTTCCGACTGGGCGAGGCGCTTTTCCTCCTTGAACACCGTACTTGCAGGGATGAGCCCGAGCCCGCGCGCGGTGCCAGCGCCTTCCCTGCCGTGCGGGTCGGAAAGCTCGTCTCCCAAAAGCTGGTAGCCTCCGCATATGCCGAGCACCGGCGTGCCCGCGCCCGAAAGCGCGCGTACACAGGATCCGATGCCGCTAGCCGCAAGCCAGCGCGCGTCATCGAGCGTGGTCTTCGAGCCGGGGAGCACCACCAGGTCGGGTCGGCCCAGATCGGTCGCCGAGGAAACGTAGCGCACGCCCACGCCGGGCACGCGCGAAAGCGGGTCAAAGTCGGTGAAGTTCGACAGATGCGGAAGGCGCACGACGGCGACGTCGATGACGCCGCGCGCCTCGCGGGCAGATAGGCGCGGCGCGAGCGAGTCCTCGTCGTCCAGGTCGAGCGTAAGAAACGGCACGACCCCCACGACGGGAACCCCGCACATCTTCTCGAGCGGGGCCAAACCCGGGCGGAGGATTTCCACATCGCCGCGGAACTTGTTCACAACAAGCCCCCGCAAAAGCGCGCGATCCTCGGGCGCAAAGAGCGCGACCGTGCCGTAGAGCTGGGCAAATACCCCGCCTGGGTCGATGTCGCCCGCGAGCAGCACGGGGGAGGACACGGCGCGCGCGAGCCCCATGTTGACGATGTCGTTTTCGGCAAGGTTGATTTCGGCGGGGCTGCCGGCGCCCTCGATGACGATGACGTCGTTTTCCTCCGCGAGCGAATCGAACGACTCCAAAATCTGCGGCATGAGCGCCTTCTTTCGCGCGAAGTAGTCCCTCGCAGCGAAGGCTCCCTGCGCCTTGCCGGCCACGATGAGCTGGCTTCGGTGGTCGCTTTCGGGCTTGAGCAGGATGGGGTTCATACGCACGTCGGGCACGATGCCACACGCCTCGGCCTGCATGATCTGGGCGCGCCCCATCTCGAGCCCGTCGGCCGTGACACCGCTGTTGAGCGCCATGTTCTGGCTCTTGAAGGGAGCCACGCGCAGGCCGTCCTGCGAAAGCACACGGCACAGCCCCGCCGCAAGCAGGCTCTTCCCCGCGTTCGACATGGTGCCCTGGATCATGATGGGCTTCGCCCTACCCACGGGTATCGACCTCCTTCGTCGAGCCTCGGCCATACGCGCCCGCCATAGCGCCGCTGCAAGAAGCGCAGCCCCGTTTGTCGGGTTCGCCTTCGCCCGATGCGCCTTCCACCCGAAGCGCGCGGCCGAACGCCATCGCAAGCCGGGCATTCTCCTTGCGCGTGCGCACCGCGACGCGGCACCAGAAACGGGACAGTACCGAAAACGAGTCGCACGTGCGGACCAAAACCCCCTGTTTATACAGGCGCTCGGGGATGTCTTTCGCCGGTGTCCGGACTAAAAGGAAGTTCGCATCCGACGGCACGACGGAAAGCCCGAGCGAGGAGAGCTCGTGGGAAAGCCACGCTCGCTCGCCCGCCAATACATCGCGCGTGCGCGAGACGTATTCGACGTCTTCCAGGGCGGCGATACCCGCGGCCTCGGCGACCGAGGAGACGGGCCACGCCTGCCCCGCCCGGCGAATCCCCTCGAGGAGTTGGGCGTTTCCGCTGATCAGATATCCTAACCGCAACCCCGCCATTCCGTAGAGCTTGGTGAATGCGGAGAGCACGGCCACATGGCGCGAACACGCGGCGCGTGCGGCCACGCTCCTTTCGCGGGCGTCGGGCGCAAATCCGAGGAAGCACTCGTCCACGACGAGCAGCGCGCCCACCTGCTCGCAGCGGCAAGCCGCGGCATCGATCACGCGGGGGTCGACGAGGCGCCCCGTCGGGTTGTTCGGATTGCAGATGTACGCCACGTCTCCCGGCCCCTCGATCGCGCGGGCGAAGGAGGCGGGCACGTCGAAGTCGTCCGCTTCGGAGAGCGGGAACTCCTGCACGCATGCGCCGTAGTACGATGCCGCCTCCGCATATTCAGAGAACGTCGGCGCGCACACGACGATGCGTTTCGGGCGCACCGCCGCGGCGAGCCGCCAAATGATGTCGGACGCGCCCGCGCCGCAGACGATAGTATCTTCGGGAATGCCCTGGGCACGCGCTAGGGCGCGAACGAGGGCGAGGCTTTCCCTATCGGGGTAGGCGTCGATTCGAGAAAGCGCCTTGCAAGCTGCGGCAACGGCGCGCGGCGAGGGGCCTGCCGGATTCACGTTCACCGAGAAGTCAATGAGGTCGGAGGCGCCCCCTTCGCAAGCGATGCCGAGCGATTGCGTGCTACCCCCATGCGCACGGGCGCGCAGGATTCCCCCAGCAGCCCGGGACGCGGCGTGGTCTTCCCTCATACCATCGCCCCCACGGCGAGCACGACCGCCGCGCGTGCGGCACCGAAGACGACGAGCGCGCATACGGACGCGGCGAGCATGAGCCTAGTCGCCCGGGCGATGTCGCCCCACTCGATTTCGCGGGACGCGTCGCCTATCGTCGGTTTCTCAACGAGCTTGCCGAAATACACCGCGGGTCCTGCCAGGCGCAGCCCGAGCGCGCCCGCACACGCTGACTCGGTCTGCGCCGAGTTGGGGCTCGCATGGCGACGCCTGTCGCGGCGCCAGATGCGCGCCGCCCCGCGAGCATCGAGCCCGACGATCGGGCACACGGCGATCATGAGCAGGGCCGATAAGCGCGAGGGAATCCAGTTCACCGCATCGTCGAGGCGCGCCGAGGCGCAGCCGAAGTCGATGTAGCGCTCGTTTTTGTAGCCCACCATGCTGTCGAGCGTGTTCACCGCCTTGTACGCCATGCCCAAGGGCGCACCCCCGATCATAAGGTAGAAAAGCGGCGCGATGACGCCGTCGCTCGCGTTCTCCGCCACCGTTTCCACGGCGGCGCGCGCAACGCCCTGCTCGTCGAGAACAGACGTGTCGCGTCCCACGATGAGCCCGACGGCTTCGCGAGCCGCGACAAGGCCGCCCTTCGAGAACGCGCGGGCCACGGCCAGGCTCTGGCGGCGCAGCTCGCATGCCGCGAGAATCTGATAGCTCGCCCATGCCTCGGCCACGAAGCGCAAGCCGGGGTGAACCATGCCGCAAAGATGCAGGATTCCCAAGGTCAAAAGCCCACACGCAAGCGGAAGCGCCACGGCAAGCACAAGCCCTGCGGCGCGCGTGCCCGCGGACGTTTGCGGGAATGAGCCCCGCAGGCGGCCTTCGGCCCACGTGATCGCGCGCCCCATGGCGACAACGGGATGGGGAAGCCAGCGCGGGTCGCCGAAGGCAAGGTCGGCTGCGAACCCGGCGGCGGCGGCAAGAATCGTCATCACCGGGCATCGCCCCCCGAAGCGGGGCGAACGTCGCGAAGGCAGCGCCCATCCCAGGTGGCGGCCCATGCGCCGCCCGGCTCGGTATGCACGTCGAAATATCCCATTTTCGGGACAGCTAGCTCGGAGAGCAGCGCTTTCACGGTACCCGCGTGAACGACGAAGACGGCGCGCCCACTCCCCTGGGCGCGCTCCGATTCGCACGCCTCCCGAAACGCCGCGACGACGCGGCGGGTGAAATCGCTCTTGCCCTCGCCATGCGGGCAGCGCATCTCGCACCAGGAGTCTACCCAGGCGCGGTAGCGCACATCCTCTTTAAGCTCGGCGGCGCTTCGCCCCTCGAAGTCACCGAAATCCATCTCGCGCAGACCGGGGCACGCCATAAGCTCCGCGTTCGGGAAGAGGATGCGCGCCGTCTGGTCGGTGCGGGCCATGCCGCTCGTGATAACACGGAACACGTCACGATCGCACGCGAGGTCGCGCAAAGCGCGCTCGCCCGCGCTCGACAGGGGCTCGTCGGTGCCCGCCCCGCTGTAGCGATGGTCTTCCGTGCCCGCCGTGGCACCATGGCGCACGAAGACGACCTCCAAAGGCGCGCCCGCGCCCTGCGTCCCTCGAGGAGCATCGGCAAGGTTTCCTTTGATGACCTGGGGAATCCCGCACGTCATGCGCACGACGACGTCGGCGCGCGCAGCGAGCGCGCATCCCAGGCGCCCCGCGCGCTCGCGCCATTGGGCGTCTTCCGCATGCATAGGGACGACCCCCGAGCCGACCAAGGACAGAATCACTGCGTCGAAGCCGATCAGCCGCTCGAGCGCCCGGTCAGCGTCGAGCGCGCGTACGAGTTCCTCAGCATGGTACGCGACGCGGCCGGCAAAAGCCGCGGGCACGCCGCCCTCCGCAAGCTGCGCCGCGTCGACGAAATCGTCCGCCGCGAACCCGAGCTTTTCGCGCACGAAGGTCCTCTTCCCCGAATGCGCGCCGCCTACCACGAGAATCATAGGAGCATACCCCCCGCCACCAGCATGGCAAGCATCGCGAGCTCGGCCCATTGCAGAAACCATCCGGCCAAATCCCCCGTCACCCCGCCGAAGCGGGACAGGGCAACATGACGGTACCACGCGAGCGCCAAAAGCCCCGCCACCGCCATAAGGGCGCCGACGGCCCGAGCGCACGCGACCATCCCTGCAGCCGAAGCCGCAGCGAAAGCGCAAAGCGGCACGACGATCGCCGCGCGCTTCTTAGCAGGCGAGAGTCCCGCGGCCATGCCGTCCGCCCGCGCGGCAGGCCAGCATTCTACGGCGAGCCCCGAAAGCGCGCGGGAGAACACGAGCGAGCACAGAAGCGCGAGGAACGCCCCCGCCGTAAGCGGCAGCGCGGTGAACAGGGAAAACTGCAGAATAAGGTACATGACAACACCGATGACCCCGAAGGCGCCTGCCCGCGGGTCGTGCATGATCTCGAGCTTTCGCTCGCGCGGGGTCCAACTTGCAAGCGCATCGGAGGTGTCGCAGAGCCCGTCTAGGTGAATGCCTCCCGTCACCGCCACAGGCAGCGCCACGAGCACAGCCGCGACGATGGTCGCGGGCACGCCGAGCAGGTTCGCCACGTGCCCCCACGCCGTCATGAGGAAGCCTTCCGCAAGGCCCACCAGGGGAAACGCGGCAAGCGCATGGGTTGATCCGAAATCGGTCCAGGCCGATTTCGGGACGGGGATGCGCGAGAACGTTCCGAACGCCGCGCCGATTGCCTCTGCTATCTTCACCTTGTAGGTCCTTCGCCTTTCATCCACACGGGAATCCCGCATACCACTTCGACTGCGCGGTCGGCCAGCGCCGCCACGCCCGCGTTCACGCGCGCGAGCGCGCGCCTCCATGCCTCGGTCCCCTCATCGTAGCGCATCCCATCGGCGAACACGTCGACGGTGACCACCACCGTATACGCAGCGGCCTGAGCGAGCCGTTCGATGCCTCCGAGCACCTCGCGCGCCGCAGCGTCGGGGTCACGTGGGGACAAGCCGCCTTCCGCGAAAAGCTCGTTTGCAACCAGGTTGCCCACGTCCTCCAAAAGAAGCGTGCAGCCGCGCGGAAGCCCGGACACTGCGGCGCCCACGTCACGCGTGCGCTCGAGGGTGGAAAACCCCTTGCCCTCGCGCAGCGCCCGATGGCGCGCGATGCGGCGGGCGCCCTCTTCCCCGAAGGGCTCCATCGTTGCCAGGTACACGCGAGGGCCATCGTGCCCGAGGCACAGGGACTCGGCGTAGGCGCTCTTGCCGCTCGCGGCGGCGCCGATGACGAGCGTCACCGTCATTTCCCGGCCTCGAAATGCTCGTAAGCAGCCATGCCAGTCGCCGTGAACGTCTTCCCATCCCGGTACACGCGCAGCGCCGAATCCAGAAGGGGCAGATACGCCATGGCGCCCGCGCCCTCGCCCAAGTGCATGCCTGCGTCGAGGGGTGCCTTAATGCCGATCTCGCGAAGGAGCTCCTGGCTTGCGGGTTCGCTTGATGCGTGGGTGCCCACGAGGTAGCCCAAGGCGTTAGGGCACAGGCGCGCCGCGCACAGGGCCGCCGTGCAGGATATGACCCCGTCGAGGAGCGCCGGCGCCTTCGAGGCCGCGGCCCCCAGGTAGAAGCCGCACATCGCCGCGATGTCGAAGCCGCCCACCTTCGAGAGCACGTCGATCGGGTCGGCGGGATCGGGAGAGTTCGCGTCGATAGCGCGCTCGACCACGTCGCGCTTGCGCGCGAACGAGGCGTCCGAGAGCCCCGCGCCGCGCCCGACGAGGCTCCGTGCGTCCGCCCGGAGGAGCACTGCGGCCACCGCCGCCGAGGTGGTCGTGTTGCCGATGCCCATCTCGCCCGCGGCGAGAAGGCGCACGCCGGCGCGGGCAAGCCCGCACGCGACGGCGATTCCGACTTCGATCGCGCGCACGGCCCCATCGCGAGACATAGCGGAACCGTGCGCGATATTACCGCTCCCCCGCCGCACGTTCGCGAGCACCATGCGCGCGTCTTCTATGCCCCGGGCCATACCCACGTCGACGGGCACGACCTCGGCACCCGCGAACGCCGCCATGCGGCAGGCACTCGTGGCCCCCTCGCACATGTTGCGCGCGACGGCTCGCGTCACGTCTTGTCCGCTTTGCGACACGCATTCGGCAACGACCCCATTGTCGGAGAAGAATACCGCGAGCGCACGGGGAAACTCGGCCACCTCGGCGCTCCCCTGAGCTGCGGCGATACACGCGACGGCGTCTTCAAAGTCGCCCAATCCCCCCAAGGGGTGCGCGATGGAGTCCCACGCGGCGTACGCGGCGGCGCGGGCGCACTCGTCTGCGGGCGCGATCCGGGAGAGCGCGGCTTCGAGCACGGCGCCCGGCGCCGACGAGAACGCGCGCTCGACTTCCTCGCGGATGCAGGCAAGCGCGGTTTCGGTTGCTTCAGCCATGCCGTCTCCTCTCTGCGAACGACGCTGCGGCAGATGCAAACGCGCGCACAACGTCGGGGTTCGCAGGATAGTACACATGCGGGAAGCCCGCAACCAGGGACGGGGTGGTCGTCATGCACGGCCAGCCCTTGTCGCGCCGGGGCTTCTGCGCCCAGAAGTCGCCGCCCGGGCAGGTGGACTGCCAGTAGTGGAACTCGTGCGCGCGGATGCGTGTGCCGCGCGGCCCGTAGAGCCCGTCGCGTTGAGAAGTGAGCTCCACGTACCCGAAATGGGACAGCCTTCCCCCGTTCTCGCTTGCGCCCTCAAGGGCGCCCGCAACAGGCCAGCGCCGCCCCTCGCTATCGGCGATTTCGCGCTGCAGATACAGAAACCCACCGCATTCGGCGACCGTCGGCATGCCGGATTCCACCGCGCGCCGCACCGCCTCGCGCATCGGCGCGTTCTCGGAGAGCTGCCGCGCATGGAGCTCCGGGTAGCCGCCCCCCAGATAGAGGGCGCTTGTCCCCCGGGGCAACTCGCTATCACACAGAGGGCTGAAAAAGGCCAGCTCGCAACCCAGGTCCTCGAGCGCGCGCAGGTTCTCCTCGTAGTAGAACGAGAACGCCTCGTCACGCGCGACGGCGACGATGGGCCGCGCTCCCGCGATCGGCTCCAACCGGTATGGTTCCTCGCGGATATCGGGTGCCGTCGCCGCTATTTCGAGCAAGCGGTCGACGTCGACGCTCTTTTCCACCAGCTCGGCCATCTTGTCGATGCGCGCGGAGAGCTGCTTGACTTCGTCGGCGGTCACAAGCCCCAGATGCCGGCTTTCGAGCGAGAACGCCTCGTCGGCGGGGATATTACCCAAAACCGCGACGCCCGTGTGCTTCTCGATCGCAGGCTTCGCGTAGGCGCAGGCAGCGGCGCTCGTCTTGTTCAGCACGACGCCGCGCACGTTCGCACAAGGCAGGAACTCGGCGATGCCGCGGATTACGGCGGCGAGCGATAAAGACGCCCCGCGCCCGTTCACCACTAAAACGACCGGCGTTTCCGTGTCGCGCGCAACCTGGTAGCTGCTCGCGTAGGCCACGCCGGGCGCCATGCCGTCGTAGAAGCCCATGACCCCCTCGAGCACCGCGACATCCGCGCCCGCGGCGCCGCGTGCGAGCAGGGCGCGCAGCGTCGGGGCGTCGGTGAAGAAACCGTCTAAGTTGCCCGAGCGCGCACCCACGACGCGGCGATGAAAGAGCGGGTCAATGTAGTCGGGGCCGCATTTGAAGGCCGCGCATGCAAGGCCGCGGCGCGCGAGCGCGCGCAGGAGCGCACACGTTACGACCGTCTTGCCGCTCCCGCTCGAGGGCGCAGCGACCATGAAGCGCGGGATGGACGTGCTCACCGGGCACCGCCTTCCCCACCTGCACCACGCGCGCTGACGAGGAACACGGGGTTTTGCGCCTTCATAAGATGATGCGAGCCTACAGCCTCGGCGCGGGCGGCCGACAACTGGCACGCCTCGAACCCCTTAAAGCGCGAACCCGAGAGGAGCGCGCACGCCTCAGTGAGTGTCTCAATGGTGACGCATGGCACACACAGGCGAACCTGCGAATTCTTCTCGAGCGCCGCCTCCACGATGGAGGGAAGCTCGCCCGCGCTCCCGCCGACGAACACGGCGTCGGGGACGGGCAGTTTCGCGAGCGCTTTGGGAGCGACGCCGGGGACCGCATACACGTTGCCGCACCCGAATGCATCCGCGTTCTCTCGGATGAGCCGCACGCCGGTCGCGTTGCGCTCGACCGCCCATACCGACCCCGCTCGCGCGACGAGCGCCGCCTCGATCGACACGCTCCCCGTGCCGGCGCCGACGTCCCACACGGTGTCGGTCGCGGTAAGGCGCAGCTTCGCGAGCGCGACGGCTCGCACCTCCTGCTTGGTCATGGGAACGTCACCGCGGATGAAGAGCTCGTCGGGAATGCCCGAGGAAGCGTACGGCCAGCGGGAGCTCGCGGCGCGGGATGCGCCCGCAGAGTCCACCACGGAAGAAGTCGCCGCGGGCGCAGACGAGCCGGCCGGCGCCTCGGAGGCTGCGCTAGAGCCCGCAGGCGACCCGGCGCCGCCTGCGAAATCGATAAGCATCACGTTCAAGTCGTCGAACGTCTGACCTGCGATTTCACTTGCGGTCGCACAGATGATGCGCTCGTCGGGGTACGACAGGCGCTCGGCCACCGTCACGCGCGCGTCCCCGAAGCCCGCCTGCACAAGCTCGCCGGAAAGCCGCGAGGGGTCTTCCCCGCCCGACGTGACGAGGAAGAGCTCACCTGCGCGCTCGCCCTCGGCCACGATGTCGCACGCCACGCCGTGAGCGCTCGCAAAGCGCCAATCCTGCCATGGACGCGCGAGGCGCGCGGCGAGATACGACGCTGAGCTTATGCCGGGAATGACGCGCACGTCCACCTGCGCGTTGCCGGAGAGCGCCTCCACCAGGCGGCGCGCGCCGCTGAACAGCCCCACATCGCCCGTCATCACGACCACGGCGCGCTGCCACGACGCCGCATCGGTGAGCGCGGCGACGATGTCCGCCGTCTTCACGAGCTCGCATCTCACCACGTCGGGCGGCACGTCGATGCCGGCAAGCGCGCGATGAGCGCCGATGACCACATCGGCGATGTCGATCGCGTCGAGCGCCGCGCGCGAGAGCAAGTCGGGGTTTCCGGGCCCCGCCCCGATGATCGTTACCTTTCGCATGGAATCTCCCGATACCCGCGCGGCGTGACCATACGGCCGCCTACGAGCTTCGTGTCCGCGTTGCCGACGAACACGGTGGTGAACATGTCGGCGTCGATCTCCCCCAGCTCGGAGAGCCTGCACATGCCCGACTGCTGCCCCTCGCGCCCGATGTTGCGTACCCAGCCGCAGAGCGTGTCGGGGGCCTTCCATTCGAGCATAATCTTCGCCGCGCGTGAGAGCCTGTCGGCGCGCTTTCTGCTGCGCGGGTTGTACAAACAGATGCAGAAGTCGGCGCTCGCCACGGCGGCGAGCCTGCGCTCGATGACCTCCCACGGCGTGAGCAGGTCGGAGAGCGACACGACCGCGAAGTCGTGGGCAAGCGGGGCGCCGAGCACCGCCGACCCGCTCTGAGCCGCGGTGGCCCCGGCGATAACTTCCACGTCTACATCGGGGTAGTCCTCCGCAAGCTCCAGCACGGGGCTCGCCATGCCGTACACGCCCGCGTCACCGCTGCACACGAGCGCCACGGCTTCTCCGCTCTGCGCGCGCGAAAGCGCCAGGCGGCACCGTTCGACCTCGTGCATCATCGGCGTCGCGAGATGCGCCGCGTCGGGCACGGCGGCGAGCGCGAGCTCCACGTATTTCGTGTACCCCACAACGATGTCGGCCGCCTCGAGCGCGCGCCGGGCCGCAATCGTCATGCCGTCGGGGCCGCCCGAGCCGATCCCCACCACGAAGAGCTTTCCCATCACCGCTCCTTAAACGAAAGTTCGATAGTTACCTTGGAAAACGCGACGGTCACGCCGCCATGAGCGAGCTTCGGGAAGATAAGTTTGCCCCCGTCCGCGAGCGCCGCGCGCTCGCACACGTTGTCAACCCCCACCGTCGCGCGCACGAAATCAGATGGCGAAACGCTGCCTTCGACTTGCGACAACTCATCTGCGGAATACGTCGCAAGCGGAATGTTGCGCGCGCGGCAGAAGGCGAGCAGACCCTCCTCGTGCGCCTTCACGTCAATCGTCGCCGCCTTGCGCACGGCCGAAGGCGAGATACCCGCCTGCCCGCACGCGAGAAGAAACGCCTCCTCGATCGCTTCGGCGCACGCACCGCGACGGCACCCAATGCCCGCAACGATGCAGGGCACGACAAGGCGAAGCGGCTCGGGCGCAGGCGCCTGCGCCCGCACGCCCGCCGGCTTCCCCGTCTCACCGGCGGGCACGACCTTGCCCGTTGTCTCCGCCACGCGAACGGACGCACCTTCATTCGCGCCAGCAAACGGCGACACGACGATATCGGCCCGAGCGCGGTCGGACGCAATGTCAACTCCCTCAGGCGGTTGTCCCGAAATCGGCATGTCGGAATAGAGCGCCACGCGCCCGCCAGAAAGCAGCCGCGCCGACACTCGCTTGATGGCCTCGGGATTCGAAACGGGGAGCCCCGCACAGCGCGCCCACGTATCCACCGCCCACACGCCGCGGACGTCGGTCGCCGTGGTGATGACGGGAATGGCCCCTGCCGCGCGTGCCACAGTTTGCGCAAGCTCGTTCGCACCGCCCAAATGCCCCGACAAAAGCGGGACGGCAAAGCGCCCCGCCTCGTCGATCGCCACAACCGCGGGATCGTTTACCTTCGAGGCGACATGCGGCGCGATCGCCCGCACGGCGATGCCCGCCGCGCCCACGAACAGAAGCGCGTCCGACGCTTCCCACGTGAGCGCCGTCCATGCGCGCAGGTCGGCCTTCCCCTCGCCGAACCCGCGCGAAACGGAAACGTCCCAGCCAGGGTCATCTTCACCTGTCTGCGCGCAATCGGAAAGCGCGCGTGCGGTGCGCTCCGCCAACGCATACCCCCTCTCAGTGAACGCTATGCAGGAAACCCTCATCTAGCGCACCACCATCGTCGAGAAGTAGCTGCCCCGATCGGGCACATCGTCGAGCGAGCGGTACACGCGCTCGCCCGGAAGCCCACAGTCCTCTACGAGCTCGGCACCGTCGAAGGTGCCCTCCTCGCGAAGGATACGCTTCGTGTCCGCAAGCGAGCGGCGCGCCTCCATAGCCACCTTCGTCCCTGGCCAGCCGATTGCGCGGCCCACCCCATACAGCACGCCTTTACTCATACGTCGCCCCCAATTCCCCGATAACTGCATCGGCGCCCGACGTGCGGAAAAGCTCACGGCGCTCCGCGTCGAACACGACCGCGGCGATGTCGCATGCGCCCGCCGCGCGGCGGCGCAACCTGTCCTCGATTGCCGCAGCGAGCGAGGCGCGCGCAGCGTCCCCCACGCCGGCGGCCTCGATTACCTCGAGCGCCACCGTGGTCGTGACGGACGTCATGATCTCGCGCACGGTCTTCGCGCCCGCGCCGGCCATGGCCGCGTGGGCGGCCAGAATCTCCGCGCGGCAGTCGGCGGTACGCGAATGGGTGTCCATGATGCCGCCCGCGACCTTCACCAATTTGCCGATGTGTCCCACAAGAAGGACATTGGTGAATCCCTCGCGAACGCAGCAATCAATCGCATCGCCCACAAAGTTGGAGATGAAGACCACCGGCGCACCGTTTAGGTGGAAATGCCCCGAGATGAACTGCCCGCCGTAGTTGCCGGGCGTGAGCACGACTCCGCGCCGCCCCATAGCCGCATGCTGCCGGATCTCGAGCTCGATGCTGTCGCGCAAGGCAGCGAGACTGCGAGGCTCGACGATGCCCGTCGTGCCCAGGATGGAGATGCCGCCCTCTATCCCCAGGTGCGGGTTGAAGGTCTTTTCGGCTAGGGAAACGCCCTCGGGTACCGAAATCGTCACAGCAATATTTCCAGAAAAGCCGTGCGCGGCGCACACCTCGCGCACCGCCGAAGTGATCATCGCGCGCGGCGTCGCGTTGATGGCGGCCGCCCCCACCGGCTGCTCGAGCCCGGGCAACGTCACGCGCCCCACGCCCACGCCGCCATCGACGGAAACTTCCGATTCGTGCGCGGGCACGTCCTTGCTGTCCGCAGCACCCGTGCCCGACCCCGAATGTTCCACGCGCGCGTACACGAGCACGCCGTCGGTCACATCGGCATCGTCGCCTGCGTCCTTTCGCACGGCGCACTGGGCGCACACCTCGCCGATGCATGCGTCGACCACGTCCGTCTCGACGGGCAGCCCGCCGGGGGTGACGATCGACACGCGGCCCACGGTCTTTCGTGACAAGAGCATCTCGCAGGCCGCCTTCGCCGCGAGCGCGGCGCAGCTCCCCGTGGTGTAGCCGCAGCGCAGGCGGGTCGTCCCAGTATATATGTAGTGCTCGAAGGCCACGCTAGCTGCTCGCCTTCCGATAGCCCGTGGCAAACGAAGGGTCGTAAAGCTTGCTGCGCTCGTACGACTCCGCTTGCGCGCCGTCGTGCGCAAGTCCGCCGCGAGCTCCGAGCACGCGGCCAACCACCACGAGCGCCGTGCGGTCGATGCCCTCTCGCGCGCCCGCATCGGCGAGCGTGCCCACTGTGCATCGCACCACACGCTCCTCAGGCCAGGTCGCCTTGTACACGAGCGCCGCCGGCTCGTCGGAGCTGCGGCCCGCGGCCAAAAGCTCAGCGGAAAGCTCGGCGAGCATACCCGAGCTCAGGAAGATGACCATAGTCGAGCCGCTTTCCGCCATGGTGCGCATGCTCTCGCCCGCGGGCATGGGGGTGCGCCCGGAAAGCCGCGTGATCACGACCGACTGGCTGATTCCCGGCAGCGTGTATTCCTGGCGAAGCGCCGCCGCGGCACCGCAAAAGCTCGACACGCCGGGCACCACCTCGTAGTCCACGCCGCGCGCGTCGAGTGCGTCCATCTGCTCCTGGATGGCGCCGTACAGGCACGGATCGCCCGTGTGCAGGCGCACCACTTCCTCGCCCCGCGCATCCGCCGCGCACATCACGTCGAGCACTTCCTCCAAGGTCATGTGCGCGCTGTCGTAGACGATGCAGGATTCCTTGCACTCAGCGAGCAGCTCGGGGTTCACAAGGCTTCCCGCCCAAACGACCACGTCGGCCGCGCGCAGAAGACGCGCCCCGCGCAGCGTGATAAGGTCGGCGGCGCCCGAACCTGCGCCAACGATATGAATCATCCGAGCCTTCCCTTCCCGTTTCTCATCGCAACCGTTTACGCCGCCATTCGCGCAGCGGGCAAAATACGGCGCCCGTGGCGGCAATCGGCGCAAATACGCAGGCAGGAGGCGCAATGCCGCCCGCCCTGGCTTTGACACGTTCACAAGCGCCCACTATCATAGTAAAAGTTTCGGCAACGAGCATATGACAATCGGATAAAAGGAAATGACCGGCGCGGCGCCCGCACAGCCCGCGCTGGCTTGCGGAGGGAACCAGGTGGGAATCCTGGGCAAGGGACATTACTGTATAGGACGCGCGGGCGAAACGCCTCGCGCCCCAAGCCAGACTGCTTCGCCTTTTCCTCACGGCATCGCCGTGGCGTTAGCTCCTTGTGAACCCCGAGGGGCGCGCTTTTCTTTCGCTTGTGCCGACAAGCAACTGTCGCCGGGGGACCGGCAAACCGAGGAAAGGAAAAACCATGTCCGACCAGATGTCACGCCGCGGCTTCATGGGCGCCGCAGCAACCGGAGCCTTCGCGCTCGCCGGAGTCGCGCTCGCGGGCTGCTCCAACACCTCCGCGAGTTCCGAGAAATCGAGTGAAAAGAAGAAGGCCGTGAAGCCGGTCATCCTCGTCACGAGCTTCGGCACGAGCTACAACGACTCGCGCCACATCACCATCGGCGCCATCGAAGACGCTATCCGCGAGAAGTACTGGCAGGACTACGACATCCGCCGCGCCTTCACCGCGCAGATCATCATCGACAAGCTGAAGAAGCGCGACGGCATCACGATCGACAACATGACCGAAGCGCTCGACCGCTGCGTGGAAGACGGCGTGAAGGAAATCGTCGTGCAGCCGACGCATCTCATGGGTGGCCTGGAATACACCGACGTGAAAGACGAGCTCGACAAGTACGCCGACAAGTTCGACAAAATCTCGCTCGGCGACCCGCTGCTCACCTCCGACGACGACTACAAGAAGGTGGCCGCAGCCATTAAGGAGAACATGGCGTCCTTCGACGACGGCAAGACGGCGCTGTGCCTCATGGGCCACGGCACCGAAGCCGATTCCAACGCCGACTATGCCAAGATGCAGGAAGTGTTTAAGAACGAGGGCTTTACGCAGTTCTTCGTCGGCACCGTCGAGGCTGAACCGACCTGCGAGGATGTTATCGCCGCCGCGAGCGCCGCAGGCTACAAGAAGGCCGTGCTAGCGCCGTTCATGGTGGTCGCGGGCGACCACGCGAACAACGACATGGCAGACGAGACCGACCCCGACAGCTGGGCTGCGAAGTTCGTGGCCGCCGGCTTCGAAGTGACGTGCCTGCTCCAGGGTCTGGGACAGAACGTCGCGGTCGACGACATCTACGTCTCGCACGTGGACGACGCCATCGCCAAGCTGTAAACTCGCCGCGCACGGGGGCGCCGGTCGCGTCCCCGTGCAACGGGCATGCGCCTTCCCCGACTGACGGCGCATGCCCGTTGCATTCGCATCCCGCCCGCCCACCGCACGGCGCGGGCGGTCGAAGCGATTGAAAGGAACCCCCTCCATGTTGAAGAAAACCCTCGCCTTCGCCCTGTCAGCGGCGCTTTTCGCGTTCTCGCTCGCCGGCTGCGGCGGAAATTCAATCGACAGCGCAAAGGCAAGCGATGCCGATTCCCAGGAAAAGACCGAACAGGCGGCCGATGCGCCCGAGGGCGCAAGCGCTGCCCCCATCACCGCCGACAAGGTGGCCGACGGCACCTATCCGATCAGCGTAGATTCCAGCTCGAACATGTTCAGGATTGTGGACGCCCAGCTCATCGTGGAAAACGGCTCCATGCACTGCGTGATGACGCTTTCCGGCACGGGCTACGGCAAGCTCTTCATGGGCACGGGCGACGAGGCTGCCGCCGCGAGCGAGGCCGACTTCATCCCCTATGTGGAAAACGCGGAAGGCAAGTACACCTACGACGTGCCCGTTGAAGCGCTCGACGAGGACACCGCCTGCGCCGCGTGGAGTATTAGAAAAGAGCAGTGGTACGACCGCACGCTCGTGTTCGAATCCGCCGGCGTCGATCTGCGCGCCGACGCACTGAAGTAACGCCATGCGGTCGATTCTTCCCAAGGGGGAAAGCAGGAAGCGTCGCAGCATCGCGGTGCGCGCGATCGCCTGCGTTCTCGTCGCCCTGCTCGCGCTTCCCTTCGCGGGGTGCAGTGCGAGCCCGAACGCGACCGGTGGCACGGCAGCCTCTCAGGAATACACTGTGAGCGTCTCGCTCTCCGGCGGGTCAGGGCGCGCAAGCATCGCCTCACCCACCACAATTGTGAAGGATGGCGACACCTACACCGCGACCATCACCTGGTCGAGTTCGAACTACGACAAAATGACCGTCAACGGCGTGGACTACGCGCCCGTAAACGACGGCGGCAACTCCACGTTCGAGATACCCGTCACGCTCGACGAGGACATCGCCGTGTCGGCCGAGACCGTCGCCATGTCGACGCCGCACACCATCGACTACACGCTCTACTTCGACTCATCCACCATGAAGGAGAAATCGGGCGACGAAGCAAGCGGCGGCTCCCCTGCGAGAACGGCTTCAAGCGCCGCGGCCGACTTCCACAACGCCGATTTGGGCTGCGGCTGGAAGCCGACGGGGACGCTTCAGCTTGAATACGCCGAGCACTTCACTGTCGACGAGTACGAAGGCGGCCTGCGGCTTATCTGCATTTCGAACGGGGAGCGCTTCCTCGTGGTGCCGCAAGATGCGAAGGTACCTTATGGGTTGAGCTCCGACATCGCGGTCATAAGGCGCCCCGCCGACAAGGTGTACCTCGTGTCGTCGGCGACGATGTGCCTGGTCGACGCGCTCGATGCGAACGACAATATCCTCATGTCGGGCACGAAGGCCGACGATTGCTCGGTCGCGGGCTTCAAAAGCGCACTCGAAAGTGGGGCGATCGCCTACGGCGGCAAGTACAGCGCGCCCGACTACGAGCGAATATCGGCCTCGGGCTGCACGCTCGCCATCGAGAACACCATGATCAACCACACACCCGATGTGAAGGAAAAGCTGCAGAAACTCGGGCTCGTCGTGCTCACCGAACAGTCGTCGAGCGAGCCCGAAGCACTCGGGCGCGTCGAGTGGATTAAGCTTTTCGGCGTCCTGTTCGACAAGGAAGACGAGGCCGCGCACCTGTTCAACGAGCAGAAGGCCCGCGTCGAGCAAACGTCGGGGCTCGCGTCGTCAGGTAAAACCGTGGCGTATTTCTACATTAACTCGAACGGGGCCGCCGTCACGCGGCGGGCGGGCGACTACGTGGCGCAGATGATCGAGCTTGCAGGCGGCAACTACGCGCTCGATGACGCGCAGACGGCGTCGACGTCAGGTTCGTCAGTAACGCTCGAAATGGAGCGCTTCTACGCGACGGCGAAGGATGCCGACATTATCGTCTACAACGGCACCATCGACGAATCGGTTGCCACCTTGAACGACTTCGTAGGCAAAAACGCGCTATTGTCGCAGTTCAAAGCCGTGAAGAACGGCAACGTCTGGGTCACAAGCGCCGACATGTACCAGCAGATGACTTCCACCGCCGACATTATCGACGAGCTGCACGGGGCGTTCACCGGCGATGACGCGAGCAACTTCCATTATCTGAGGAAGCTCGGCTAGCACCATGAGAAGCCGACTTTCCATGGCATACGACGAATCGGGGCGCGCCGCGCGGTGTCGCGTCGTGACGGCGCTGCTCGCTGTTGCCCTCATCGTGCTCGTCGGGGCCAACCTGTGCATCGGGAGCGTGCTCGTGCCCGCAGACCACATCCCCGGCATCCTTTCGGGCGGCGCGGCCAATTCCATGGAAAGCCAGGTCATCTGGGAGATTCGCCTGCCGCGCGTGCTTTCAGCCGTGCTTCTCGGCGGGGCACTTTCGCTCTCCGGGTTCCTGCTGCAGACGTTTTTCAACAACCCCATCGCCGACCCGTTCATCTTGGGCGTCTCCTCAGGCGCAAAGTTCGTCGTCGCGCTTACGATGATCGTACTTCTGGGCGCGAACCAGACCATGTCCTCGCCGGCCATGGTGGCCGCAGCGTTTCTGGGCTCGCTTATCACCATCGGCTTCGTACTCCTCATCGCACGGCGCATAAGTTCCATGGCCATGCTCATCGTAGCGGGCGTCATGGTGGGATACATCTGCTCGGCGGGGACGAACTTCCTCATCGCCTTCGCCGACGACCAGTCCATCGTGAACCTGCACAACTGGTCTTTGGGCAGCTTCTCGGGTTCGAGCTGGGACGACATCGCGGTCATCGCGGTCGTGGTGATCACCGTGAGCGCATGCGTATTCGCGATATCGAAGCCCCTTTCCGCCTTCCAGCTGGGAGAAGCCTACGCGAAAAGCGTCGGCGTGAACGTCGCACGCTTCCGCGTGGTGCTCGTCCTTCTAGCGAGCATGCTCTCCGCCTGCGTGACCGCGTTCGCTGGTCCGGTGTCGTTCGTAGGCATCGCGGTTCCGCATCTCGTTAAGTCGGCGCTAAAGTCGTCGAAGCCCATCCGCGTGATTCCTGCGTGCTTCTTGGGAGGCGCCATCTTCTGCGCGGGCTGCGATTTGATCGCGCGCACGCTGTTCTCCCCCGTCGAGCTTTCCATCAGCGCCGTCACCGCCATCTTCGGCGCGCCGGTGGTTATCGCACTCATGTTGAAGAAGCGGGTGAGGTAGATGGGGAAATTCGTGCCGCAGCCCAAAACGCTCGGAGGGGACATTCCATGCTTAGACAGTCCAAAGCTCGCACGAAAGCGCCAGAAGGCACTTTCGGCTCGTGCGGAACTGCGCGCGGAACGCCTCCTCCGAGCGGAGTCGAACCTCGAAACCCCGGTCGAAACGCAGGCTGACGGAGCGCCGCTTTTCCGCATAAGCGACCTGACGGCGGGCTACGACAAGAAGGTCGTAGTCGAAGGCGTCGATCTGGAGGTTCGCGCGGGCGACGTCGTGGCGCTCATCGGGCCGAACGGCTCGGGCAAGTCGACCATCTTGAAAACCATCACACGCCATCTTGCACCGCTTGCCGGCGCGGTCGAGCTCGACGGGCGGGAGATTTCCCGATGGAAGACGGCGGAGTTCGCAAGGAACCTTGCCGTTATGCTGACGGATCGCCCCCGGACCGAGCTCCTCACCTGCCGCGATATCGTAGAGGCGGGAAGGCATCCCTACACCGGGCGAATGGGCACACTCTCGCCCGACGACCATAGTCGGGTCGATGAGGCCATGAAAACCGCACATGTGGAAGAGCTCGCCGAACGCGACTTCATGCAGATAAGCGATGGGCAACGCCAGCGCGTCATGCTCGCACGCGCCATCGCGCAGGATCCGCGTGTGCTCGTGCTCGACGAGCCCACGTCGTATCTCGATATCCGCTACCAGATCGACCTGCTGCGAATACTTCGCCACCTTGCGAAATCGCGGAATGTGGCTGTCATCATGTCCATCCACGAACTCGAGCTCGCGCAGAAAAGCGCCGACAAGGTGATTTGCGTGAAGGACGGCCGGGTCTTTCGCGCCGGCGCACCCGAGGACATATTCACGCGCGAGACAATTGGCGAGCTCTACGGCCTTCAGCATGGCACCTTCAACGAGCGCTTCGGCAGCGTGGAAATTGGGCGCCCACACGGTGATGCGCACACGTTCGTCATCGCCGGCGCAGGTACGGGGTCGGCTGTGTTTCGCCAGCTCATCCGGCAGGGCAAGGCGTTCTACGCGGGCGTTCTGCACGAAGGGGACATCGACTGCGAGCTCGCGCGCGACCTGGCGACGGAATGCGTGGCCGAGCGCGCCTTCGAGCCGATCGGGGATAAAACCATAGCCCGCGCCAAAGAGCTCCTCGTCCACTGTGCGCGCCTTATTGTGTGCCCCGCCGCCTTCGGCACCATAAACGCCCGCAACGCAGAGCTCGTCGAGTTCGCACGCTCGCATGGTATCGAGGTCGTGCGAGCGTGCGAAGGCGCATCGGAGGATTCCCAATTAGAGTGAGAAGGATAAACTGGACTTTATTTTAAGGATCCTCAGGCTACAGCTCCTACGCCGGCGAGGTCTACAAGGCGCCGGAGAACCTCGTGAACAAGAATTTCCACGCCGACGAGCCCAACTAGGCCTAGTCCAAGCGAGATTCCAGACTCGACAGGCCGTTGAGAGTCAGATCGTTGGCGACCTCAGAGACGCGCTCGATAGGAACCGATCCGTCAGACAGTGCCCACGTGCGATAGATGCCGATGATACCCGACAGCAAAAACGCCAGATAATAGTCGAACATCTCGTCCTTGAGACCTTGGGGCAGCAGATCGCGCTCGGCAATCTCATGTTCGAGCGGCGCACGAAGACGAGCCATGAAATCATCGAGCGGAATATTCTCGATCAGCTGACGATTGAGCACTAAGTTGTTGCACAGTGCCTCGTTAACGGTTTTAAAGAAGGTCGCCGCCGCGCCAAGAGCGCGCTCGTTGGTGTCACCGTCCATAGAAGCAAGCGTTTTCTCGACCGAGTCGACAATCATCTCCACCACATCGACGGCAATGGCATCGAGCAGGCCGTCAACCGTACCAAAGTGTACGTAAAAGGTCTTGCGGTCGACATTGGCCTCGCGCGCGATGGCACTCACCGTAATGTCTGCCAGCGGCTTTTCCATGAGCAGGCGCTCGAAAGCAGAAAGGATGGCATTGCGGCTGCGAACGATGCGGCGGTCAAGACGCGGTTTGCTGGTTGCCATGGGCGTGTCCCTTCGATATGCGAGCATTCATCAACAGATGAGAGATAATCTACGTAAGAGGATTATCCCCCATACGGCACAAATATGCCCCGCGTCATGAAGAACGCACGACTGCCCTACTGCGACTTAGGATGCTTCTTCTTATTAAGTGCCGACGGAGATACGCGAATACCATCGCCTGTCTGGCGCACATAGGCTTTATGAGCCGGCTTAGCGGTCCCAGAAGCCTTCTGAGCGTGCTTCCTGGGATCAACGGTAACAGCATTCGTGGGGTGCGGCTTAGTGGGCGCAGAGGGCGTCTGAGGCGTGCGGCCGAGCTTGCGCATCACACGATCCCAGCGCGCATGGATGCTCTCGTTGTGGGCGCTCTTAAGTCCCAGCAGAGGCGCAGCCAAAATGGTAGGGGCAATAAACGTAATGAGACGCCACAGCAGATAGCCGGCGGTCGAGGCCGAACCGAAGAAATGACCCAAGAACAATGCAAAGCCGCCCTCAGCGCCACCAGTTCCACCGGGCAAGGGAACCGCAGAGCTTAACAGCTGGACAAAGGCGCTCGCGGCCATGACCGAGAAAAAGTCGACCTCGTGGTGGCCAAAGGCAAGCATCAGGAAATACGGAACCAGATAGAAAAACGCGAGCTGCAGCATGGTGATAAACACGGTGAGCAGCATGGAAGAAAAATGTCCGGCCGAAAGCTTGAACTTCTCGGAGAAGGAGTAGATTTCGCCATCGACAAACGTGCGCCAACTCTCGATCTTAGTGGCCGAGACACCAATGCGCTCGAGCCAATTGATGATGCAATGGGCGACGCGCGTGACGGTCTTAGGCATGAGAGCGACGGCGAAGATGCCAAGCAAGATGCAGCAGTGTCCACCAAAGCTAAAGACGCACAGCAGCGTCATGTCGCCATAGCGCTCGGCAAAAAACGGCATGCGAGCAAGCAGTAGGATAGCGCCCCAGGCAACGAGGCCAAACTGATACACGATAAAGCGCGTGAACTGCGTGGCTCCGGCCTCGCCGACATTTTGGCCCGCTTTGGTCAGGCGGTAGATCTGAGCAGGAGTCGAGCCCATCATCATAGGGGTGAGGTTGCCAAAGAAGATGCCACTCGCCTCGACCGAGATCAGGTCGCGAATGCCGACGGGTGAATTGGGGTCGAGCCAGACAGCGATCGCATAGGCCACAATGCCAAAGAACAGATACATGAACATGCAGAGACACGCGACAACGAGCCATGACGCCTGGACGCTCGACATAGCGGCCCAGAACTGCCCCATCTGCCCGGTTACCACCAGATAGACGATATAACCCACCAGCACGACGCCGATAAAGATGGCGCCGCGGCGTGCGCTCTTATTGTCATCTCCGCCCGAGGTCTCAACCTCGACCTGGGGCTTAGACGTATGCTGAGAGGACTCCGTCATAAGACTCCTTCTAACAGTCAAAATATCTTGGATATTGTACCCGCAAGGACCATAGACAGAACGCAAAGCTCTGGTTCAAACGGGAATTGCAGACGCTTGTTTGAAAATAAAAAACCCGGCCTTCCATGGGAAGGCCGGGTATCAGATGCGTGGTAGCCCGTACCAGATTCGAACTGGTGATCTCCGCCTTGAGAGGGCGGCGTCC
>ERZ827496.313-NODE-313-length-72741-cov-5.587775_pt1 | contig 72741 bp, 50 predicted proteins | sample MGYA00519769_ERZ827496 | MGnify/ENA primary metagenome ERZ827496 (study PRJEB31778, sample SAMEA3449327) | human gut metagenome | biome: human gut; feature: human-associated habitat; material: faeces | place: United Kingdom | collected 2010/2012 ...
AAAGTGGGATGATAATCCCACGATATGCGACTATCGGGCAGGATTGTGGGAGTGCACAGCACGGAACAATCCGCAGGCATCAAGGTCGGGGGTTTTGCCCCCGACATCATAGATTTAATGTAAACGATATTTCGAAAAAAATCAACAGCAACCGCTATTCAATATGCTGCATTTTGATTGGGGGTCTACCCCCGTTTCACGCATATCCCCGCCTCTGCTTCTCCCACATCTGCCAGTAACGCCCCTTTCGTGCCAAAAGCTCCTGATGGCTGCCGCACTCCGTAATCCGTCCATGCTCCATGACATAGATTCGATCCGTCAGCGCCGTCACGGAAAGCCGGTGCGAAATCACGAGCACGCCCTGATCGGGATGTCCCTGCAACAACGTTTTGTTAAACGCATCCTCCGCGAATGGATCGAGCGAAGCCGCCGCTTCATCCGCAATCAGAAACTCCGTGTTATAATAGCAGGCGCGCGCCAGCGCAATCTTCTGTTTCTGTCCCTCTGAAAACAGGAAACCGTCCTCGCAAAATTCCCGCAACACCTGTTTTTCGACCGGAACAGAGGTCCCCTTTCGATACAAACCGCTCTCGCACAACGCGTCCGCAGCCCGGCTCTTATCTGTGTTTTCGGAAAGCGCCACGTTCTCCGCCAGAGACGCCGCATACAGCAGATTTCCGGCAAACAGCACCGTGAAATGCTTCCGGCATTCCTCCCATTCTGCCTTCGTCGAAACGGCTGCTCCATCCACAAAAATCGTCCCACTGTCCGTTTTTCCAAGTCCAAGCAAAACCTTGATGAACGTCGTTTTTCCAGCGCCGCTGTCTCCGACCAATGCGATCTTTTCCCCCTTTTTCATCTGAAAACAGATGTCCAGTAAGACTTTCTTCTCCCCGTATCCGAAATCGACATGCTCCATCGAAATCTCTGAAATCATCCTGCTGTCCGCTGCCATGGATTCCTGGTTTTTGTCATTCGACACTTCTCCGTTTTGTTCGCAAAAATCAAAAAATCCGTCGATGTATCCGGCATACTCCCCGGCTCTTCCCGCCATCTGCTCAAACAGCACGGACAGCGCATACAGGATGATGTGCGTCCCGTTCAAAAGCGCCGCAAAATCGTCCAGTCCGATCGTCTTTTTCCAGAAAAAACAATACCCCAGATACGCGATCATCAAACAGTCGATAAACAGAAAATCGCTCCCGATCTCCCGCCCGAACGCAATTGGAAAAATACGTCGATTCCACTGTTTCGTCTGCTCCGCCTTTTGCGAAAAGCTGTCCTGATCCCGTTTTACGAAAAATGGCAGGCAGCCCAGAATCCGCCCCTCTGCTGCATATTCCTTTCGCAGAAAAATCCGTAAATAGTTCTGGTGCAATGCATCCTTTTTGTTCTGTTCATCCCGCTTTGCGTTCGTTTTTTCCACCAGACTTTTGACACAGAAACGGCTTGCCACAAACGCCAGCAAAACGAAAACAACGATCATCTGATCCATGCGGATATAAATGACGACCGCTACCGCACCAGCCAGAAAACTGCCGAACAGCTGCCGGTAAAATTCCAGCGTTTCTTCCATTTTCGTCTGCGTAAACTGCAACGCCCTGCGGTATCCATGAAAATACCCTTCGTCGTTATATTTCCTACAGTCGGCGTCCAGCATAATCCGGTACAGCCTACGGTTTAATTTGTATTCCAGACGTTCCTTCCACTGCGGATAAACCCGTTCAAAATACCAGTGCCACAAAAAGCTCACTGACAGCTGGTACACCAGAAATCCTCCCAGCACCCACGCTGCCCGTATCAGATCACGCCCCATCAGCGCGCCGATCATTCATTTCAAAACAAGGACATTCGCCAGCACATCCGCCAGGTCATATGCGCCCGTCAGCACAATTTCCAGTAAAAACAGCCCCGGTGCATCCAGAAAGCGGAGCTTCTGCAGCCGCAGATGACTTTTCAACCCGTTAAACCGCATCGTTTTCCCCCTCCTGTGCAAAATACTGCCGCCGCTGCGTCGTAAACATCCTGCAGTAGTCGCCGCCCTTTTCCATCAGTTCTTCGTGCGTTCCATGCTCTGCAATCATTCCTTTTTTCAGATATAAAATCTGATCTGCCTGCCGTGCAAAGGATAACCGATGCGTCACGAAAATCAACAGCTTTCCCTTTGTCGCTTCCAGCACTTCCTGCAAAATATCCGCTTCTGTCAGCGGGTCTAAAAATGCTGTCGGTTCATCCAGAATTACCGCATCGAAATCGCCTGCAAACACCCTGCACAGAGCAAGCCGCTGTCCTTCCCCGGCGGAAAACATGGCTTTTTCCCCTTCTTCAAACAGCTCCACTGCAGTATGAATGCCCTGCGGAAGACTTTCGATTTTTTCTTCCAGACCGACTTTCCGCAACGCTTCCCACACAGTCATTTCGTCCTCTTTTTTACATTCCCGCAGCAAAACATTCTCCGCCACGGTCGCCGGATACAGCCGGTAATCCTGCAGCAGCGCAAACACGTTTTTCCCGATTCCGGTTCGGCTGACTGCCCCATTTCTGTACAGCTTCCCGGTAAAATCCGGATAAAGCCCCAGCAGCACTTTCAGGAAGGTGGACTTTCCTGCGCCATTCTCCCCGACCAGCACAACGCGTTCCCCTTTTTTCGTTAAAAAGCTGATATCATGCAGCCCAGCCGTCCCGTTCGGATAAGTAAACGAAAGCTGTTTCGCCTCAACAGACTGCAATGCTTCCTCCTGCTTTTCGTCCTTTTGTGCCGGTTTTTCTTCGGCAAAAAAGTTCAGAAAATCCTCTACATAAAGCAGATTCTCCGTAAAACGTGCATACTCTGTTCCAAGACGAACCAGTTTCGCATTCAGGTTTGCAATCGATAATACCAGCACGGAATATTCCGAAACCGGAAGTCCCTCCTGCGTCCAGAATTTCCACAGTGCATAAATATTTCCTGCAGTAAATGCGAACGTCGCGCCAAGATTATCCGCAAGGAAACCGAGCACCGCCAGCGTTCCGCCCTTTTCCCGAGCAAGCATACAATTTCCCGTTTCCGCCTCCCGGTTTAAATGATCCAGAATGCTGTAGGCATCCGAAGTGCGCAGCTCCTCCATATTTTCATGAAAGAAAAATTTGCGCCATACATACGCCTTTTTCCGGTCATGAACACTTTTTTCCACTTCATAATCATGTCGCACTTCCCCCTGTCTGCGCAGCACCATCGTCAGCAGAAATGGCGCAATTGCCACGACAAACAGAACCGGATCAAGCGTCGCCAGATAGGTCAAAACTGCCACAAGCGCCGACGCCAGCCGAACCGTATTTCCGATATTTCCCATGATTTTTTCATAAGTCGCAGATGCATGATTGGCAAGATATTCCAACCGGTTCAAAAACGCCGTTTTCTCATAAGAGGCATACGGCACTGCAGTTGCACGTTCCTCGATCCGGTGCACAATCCGCCCTTCCTGCAAAATATCCGCCTGTTCGCTGTAGCATTCCCGATACCATCTGCTCACGCCCCGAAGTGCCAGATTGATCCCACAAAAAAACAGAAGCCCTGCGAAAAAGCGTTTCCCGTCCCCCTCCTGCAGACAGGAAATATAAAAGCTCACTGCGAAAATATTGACCACAAATTCCCGCACACCGTCCAGTACATGAATCAGGATATGCAGAAAAATCCGTCCTTTCCCCAATCCGATGAGCCGGAGATATTGTATGTATTTCTGAATCATCAAGGTTCTCTCAACAAAGCTCATCTTTTGTAATGACCTCCAGCTCCATATTTCTTAATTAGCAACCCCATTTTCGACAACTTTAAACCATATAATTCTTCGTCTGCGCATGCCACATCTTATAATACAGCCCATCTGCGTTTTCCAGCAATGCATCATGAGTGCCCTGCTGCACAATTCCCTGCCGGTCGAATACGAGGATCCGGTCGCAGATTTTGCAGGCGGACAGTCTGTGTGAAATGAAGAATACATTCTTGCTTTCCGTAATCGCTTTAAACTGTTTGAACACTTTTTCTTCGGACTTAGCGTCCATCGCAGACGTCGGCTCGTCCAGAACCATGATCGCCCCGTCTTTATATAATGCCCTCGCAATCGCGACCTTCTGCGCCTCTCCGCCGGACAATTCGATGCCCTCGTCCGATGCATATTTGTAAAGATAGGAGTCCATCCGCGCTACTAAAGAATCGGTGTTTCCGACCTTTTCCAGGCACAGCTTCACCCGGTCTGTATCGGGATTCTGGCTCCCGGAAACATTCTCCTTAAGCGGCATGGAAAACAGTGCAAAATCCTGAAATACGACCGACAGCATTCGGAGATATTCCCCGTATTCATATTCCGAAATATCTTTTCCATTGACTAAAATGCTGCCCTCTGTTGGCTCATACAGCCTGCACAATAGCTTGATAAACGTCGTTTTCCCGCTCCCGTTTTTTCCGACAACTGCGATTTTTTCCTGCGGATTGATCGTCACGTTGAGGTGCTTTAATACAAACTCCTTGCTGTCCGGGTATCGGAACGAAACGTCCCGAAACTCTATTTTGCACGGCGTCTGCTGAAGCTCCTTTTCGAAACGATCCGCAGTTTCCTCGTTCAGCTCCAGATACGAAAAATACCGCTCCAGATATGTATTATTATTTTTCAGCTGCTGCCAGCTTCCGACGATTTCCATAACGTCCCGGACGCACAAAACGATATATGCGACCGACGCCGCAACCTCACCGATCTGTACTTCGTGGTTCAAAAATGCGACCAGGATATAGCTGTAAACTGCCAGCTTCAACACGATAGAAAGAAGTCCTTTGCCGACCGTATAAAGCTCCAGTTTGCGGTTTGCCTGTTCTGAAAAATGCAGATACTGGTCGTTCATTTTCCGGACATTATCCAGAATCAGCTTCTGCATTCCGAACATCCGGATATCTTTTCCACTCCTGTAATCCTTCAGATAATCGCTGTAAAAATTGCTCCACTGGTTCAGCGGCGCACATAGTTCCATTTCTTCGTTATTTACGTCCTGCATTTTCCGGTTGCAGAGCGCATTCACAGCAATGACAAGCACCAGCACAACAAGCAGCACAGCCCTGCTCCATCCGGGCATTCCGTCAATCCATAAAAGCCGCGCCACATACGCAAATGAAATCACCGCCCCGATACAGCCCTGGATCAGCTTTGTTCCATTCTCGTACAGCATCCACATGTTATAGCCCGTCTGGTTTTCCGAATCAATTCTCGCCTTTAACAGCGCGGTGGACTTTTTTTCCGCTTCCGAAAATTTCATGTCCATCGACTTTTCCGCAAACAGCTTCTTTTCGTCCATATAAAAAATGGTGCTGTAAATGTCTTTTTTCCGCGCGGCATACCGTCCCACAAAATTCAGAACCCAAATCACGCCGACCGTGACAAAAATAAGCAGAACTGCCTTTTGTACCGCTATATCATGCGAAGCATTTTCACCCGAAAGCAGTGCGATTTCATTCACGATCTGCGCCGATAAATAGATCGGAATATAACTCGCCAAAACCGTACACACGATCGAAAGCAGCGTATAACCCGCATACTTCAGATTGATTTTACAGATCAGCCGAACCCCTTTTACAATGACAGAAAAATTGCTCTTTTTATTCATGTTCTTCCGCCTCCCCATAGGTGCTTCCGGCATAATACTTTGCCTGTGAATGGAACATTTCCGCATATTTCCCCTTCTGTTCCATCAGCTCCTCAAACGTTCCCTGCTCTGCAATCTGCCCGCTTTCCAGAAAAAGAATCCGGTCGCAGAATCTCGTGGACGAAAGCCGGTGCGATACAAAAATCATCGTCCTGCCTCCAAGCAGTTCATTATAGGACTGGTACAGCTCTTCCTCCGCAAGCGGGTCGAGTGCAGACGTCGGCTCGTCCAGAATGATAATCGGCGCACTGCGGTACAAAGACCTTGCCAGCAGCAATTTCTGCTTTTCCCCGCCCGAAAGCTCTTTTCCGTCATCGTTTAAAAGCTTATTAAATTTTTCATAGATTCCGTTTGGAAATCCCGATATCTTGTCCCAGAGTCCGACCATTTTCAGACAGTGTTCCACCCTGTTTACATCCGTTTCTTCCAGCGTCGCCGCAGAAACGATTTCCGCAAAGGAATACGGCAGTACATGGATATCCTGAAACAGGCACGAAAACAGTCCCTGCCACTTTTCCGGCTCTTCTTCCCGATAGACCAGATCGCCGCTTCGCATGCTGCCGGTATCCGGCGAATATAAGCCGCATAATACTTTGATCAGAGTCGTTTTACCGGCCCCGTTTACCCCGATCAGGGCAACCTTTTCGCCCGCTTTAATATGTAAATTGATCCCCTGAATCGTCGGCGCTTTTCCCTCACTGTAGCGAAACGAAACATTTTCCAAAACCAGCTCCCGGGCTTTCTCTTTATTTTTCGGGTTCTGATTTCCAGACTGATACGGCACATTTAAAATATTATGTAAACTATTGATCTGCCTGCAATCGCCCTTTAACTCGCCGTAATACTTTACAATTTCATTCACGCAGTTAGAAAAATTGCTGACCGCAGCGAACATAATTACAAACATACCTGCGCTGATCTGTCCGGTCAGAACTTTATTTAAAAGCAGAAAATAGCACAGTCCATCCCGAAGCAGCAAAATCAAAAGATCCGAAAAATCCGCCGTCATCTGCCTTTTGAATAATTTATGATCCAGCGCATTTCTTTCCTGCATCCGCTCGGAATAAACCGATAAAAACCAGTTTTTGAGACTGTACATTCGGACGTCTTTTCCGTATTCCAGCCGCTCGGAAGCCTGCAGAAGATACCACTGAATCCGGTCGATTTTCGTCCACTGCTCCCGGTTTTTCTCGTAAAATTCCTGCGATTTTTTCACAAAATAATATGGAACTGCCGGCGCAATCGTCAGAAAAACCGCAATTACGGGATTGACCGTTGACAGCAATACGGCGAATAAAAGGAAACCGCCAATTGCCTGAAATAGATAAAATAAATCATCTACAACGGCGGTTAAAACTCTTTTTCCTCCCCATGTCTGCGTACAGCGGACAGACTCATACGCCAGATCCTGAAACTCCTTTTCCTCGGTCAGCCGGTATCTTGCCCCAACCTGAACGCGGTTGATATCCAGGGCGGTTTTCTGGCTGACAGCCTGGTACGCGAGCGCCTTTTTCCGATTCAGCACTTCGATGACCAGCTCACTGATCCCAATCAAAGCGACGACCGGAAGCACCCACGTCCAGATCTGCGTACCGGCATTTTCCCCCGTCAGTAAATCGACAATCCAGCCCGGCAGATACGTCGCCGCAAACTGCGTCAATAACGTCAGCAGCACGACAAAAAAATTGACCCACAAGACGCTCTTTTTGTATTTTAGAAAAATGACGAGCGTGCTTTTTATGTTTTCTCTTGTGGAATAGATCATTCTCTTATTATCCATTTTACATTATCCGATTGCAAAATTCTTTCCGTTTTAGCGATACCACTCTGCCTGGCTTTCGTACAGCTTCTGATACACCGGGCACGTTTGGGACAGTTCTTCATGACTTCCTGTTCCGGCAATTTTATGATTTTTGTCCATGACGATGACCTGATCCATCAGGCGGCAGATTCCGATTCGGTGCGTAATAATCAGCACAGTTTTATCCTTCAATTGTTCCAGGATTTCAGCCACTGCCTCTGCCTCGTGGGATGGGTCAAGATACGCGGTCGGTTCATCCAGCACATAGAATTCCGCGTCCTTATGCAAACAACGATATAATGCTACGCGCTGCCATTGTCCGCCAGACAGCTCCTGCCCGCCATATTCTTTTCCGAGGAACCAGTTTTCCAGCGAAAAATTCTCCGGGTGCACACTGTCTGCATCGTCAAAGCCAATGTTCTCCGCAACCGTCAGGCAGTATCGCCCAAACTCGTGCGGCATCACGGAAATATTGCTGTAGTCGCAGTCTCGCTCCGCGCTCACCAAAACTTTGTCGTAGCTAATGCTGCCGCTCTTTAAAGGATACAGACCCAGCAGGCATTTTATGAGAGTGGCCTTCCCCCTCTGTTAAACAACGTAATTCTCCGCCTGTGCTTTCCACATCCGACTGTAAAGTCCGCCTGCCGCAAGCAGTTCCTCATGCGTCCCTGTCTCCGCAATCCGTCCTTTTTCCATCACCAAAATCCGGTCAGCCAGGCGTGCAGAAGCGAGCCGGTGTGTTACGATCACCGCTGTTTTTCCCTTTACCATCTGTAAAAATTTCTCATACACAGCGCTTTCTTCCACCGGGTCGATCGCCGCAGTCGGTTCGTCCAGCACAATCAGGTCATGCTCCCGGTACTGTCCCCTCGCAATCGCCACCTGCTGCCAGAGCCCTCCGGACAAGTCGATTCCCTCAAACTCCCGCGACAGCATCAGTTCGCTGCACTGCGCAACTGCTTCCGGCTTTAAGCCCGTTCGCTCCAGCAGCGGTTTTACCGGCGCATTCTTTTTCGGGTCGCTGATCGTCACATTGTCCTGCAGCGTCATCTGGTATCTCATGTAATTCTGGAACACGGCAGAGCGCCCGATACAGCCGTCCTGCGTGGTTCCCTGTTCCGCGCCGCACGGCTGCGTCACTGCTCCATCCTCCACTGTCACAGCCCCTTGTGTCGGTGGGTACAGCCCCAGAATCAGTTTTGCCAACGTCGATTTTCCCGCTCCGTTCTCCCCGACAATCGCCAGGTGCTCTTTTTCCGGAATCGTCAGGTTCAAATGCTCAATCGAAGGCTCCTTCGCACTCGGATAGGTAAACGAAACATCCGAAAACTGCATCGCCTTCCCCATCCGCGGCACGTCCTTCCAACTCCTGTCCGGATCTTTTTCCAGGAATGCCACATAGTTCTCCACCGCCGGCAGACTGCCTACTGCACTTCCAAGAAATCCACAGACCAGTGCAAATACCATGTCAAATAACGAATTTAACGCATAGTATACTGCCGCAAATGCACCGACCGAGATGCTTCCCTTTAAAACGCTCACCACTAAAATCAGCACCGCGCCCAGATACCCGATCATCCCGACCGTCTGGTTGATGGCATCCAGCCCGTTCGCCTTTGTGCGGACTGCCGCCTCTTTTTCACACAGCTGTTGCTGCTCGGCTTTCATCTTTCCAAAGAAAAACGGCACAGCGCGCAGCACCCTCGTCTCCTTGATAAATGCAAGGTCTGTCAGGCACTTCCGGTAGCCCTGATATTTCCGTCTGACCGGCGCTGCCGTATCTTCATAGCTATAAAAAATATTTCTCTGCATGTACAGTGTCACGATGGACGGCACAAACGAAATCACGATACATAACAGCAGCACCGGGTTCAGGGATGCCGCATAAATCGCAAAAAATACCAGATACGGCGGAACCATGTCGATGATGCCGATCATATGGAACATGAAAACATTCGCATCGTCCCGCCCAGCCTGCGCCTTCTGGATTTCATCCAGCGACTCGTTCTGCTCGAATGCCAGCGGGAAAAGCTTCGAAATTTTCTCGTTAAATTCATAACGATACGTCTCGTCACAGATTTCCAGAAATTCCGTCAGCGCATAGTTAAACAGCGTATTCAACAGCTGGTAGCCAATAATCCCGCATACATAAAAAGCTGTCGCAGCGATCAGCGCTGCCTCAAACCGTCCCTTTCCAACAGAAGCGATCAGCTCATTCACAAAATTCGAAAGCAGCAAGGTATTTGCGCCCATCACGACTGACTGCGAAATGCCCAGCACATTGATCAGGATAAACCGCAACGGCGCTGCATGAAACGCCATCGGAAACATGACGCGCACGGTATGGAAAAAGCTTCTTTTTTTCACAGATACCACCTCCTCTGCGTTTCGTACATTTCGCAATAGATGCCGTTTTTCGTCATCAGGTCTTCATGGGATCCCTGCTCCATCGCCTTTCCGTCCTCAATCGCAATAATCCAGTCGCACAAAGATGTTGCGCCCAGCCGGTGCGTAATCATAATCGTTGTCGTATCCTGGTACAGCTTCAAAAACTTCTGGTAAATCTGCTGCTCCCGTACCGGGTCGATCGCCGCAGTCGGCTCATCCAGGATTTTCAGCTCTGCATCCTGATAATACAGGCGCGCCATCGCAATCCGCTGCCACTCACCGCCGGAGACGTCCACGCCGTCCTCTGCGATTTTCCCAAGTACCGTGTCCATGCCCTGCGGCAGCTTTTCCAGCACATTGTCCAGTTCGGAGGTTTCCGCCGCTTTGGCAATTTTTGCCCGCTGCCCTGCATCCGCGCCGGGCGCGATATTGTCCGCTACCGAGACCGGATACTTCGCATAATCCTGGAACAGCACGCCGAACAGCTTCCAGATCTGCTCCCTCGAAAACGTCTCGATCTTTTCCCCATTTAACAAAATCTCACCGGAATCCGGCTCATACAAGCGTAAAATCAGCTTTACAATCGTCGATTTGCCGCAGCCGTTGCGCCCGACAAACGCGTAGTGGTGCCCTTTTTCGATCCGAAAGCACATATCCTTTAACACCATCGCTTCGGTGTTCGGATAATGGAACGAAACATGGGAAAATTCCAGCGACTCAAACGAAAGCACTGCGCTACTGTCCGGTTTTTCCTCATATTCCGGCAGCTCCAAAATACGTTTCATGTCGCCCAACAGCTGTCTGCCCTGCTCCATCTCCTTGAGCATTCCCGGCAACTGCCAGGTCAGGTTCTGCGCCATTGCCATAAAGGACGTCACCAGCGAAACGAAAACACCGACGGAAGTATTGCCCTGCACAACCGGGAAAATCAGCGCAAAGATCACCAGAATCGACAGTGCGATCGCCAGAAATCCGCCCATGTTCATGCCGATGAACCACCAGCGTCTCGCTTTCCGCTCCCGCAGCCTTGCGGTCTGTCTTTCTTTTAAGAAAATCCCGTTGACCCAATCGCCAAATCCGAACAGAACCCGTTCATTTGCCGCGTCGCGGTTCCCCAGAATCTCTTCCGCATAAGCCGCTTTCCGCTTTCCAAGCGTGACCTCTTTTTTCGCCTCATACTGCTTCTGCCCGCCTTTTACCGCAAAGAACCCGAAGCCGACCAGCAGCACCACGATGACCGGCGAAATCCAGACCGGAGCCTGCGTAATCAGCCACACGACCAGACAGCCGTTGGAAATCAGGAAGCAGACCATCGAAAAACCGCTTTCCAGGACGCCGTTTAACACTTCCTCCGGGTCCTTCGATACCCGCTCCAGCGCATCCTGAATCTCCGCGTTCTCCAGAAATCCATACGGAATCCGCGAAATTTTTCCGATCATCCGCTCGTCCAGATATGGAAAAAGCACCTTCCGCTGGTGAATCCGCATCCAGGTATCCAGATTTCCGCCAAGTCGCTGGCACAGGATCAAAGCCCCCAGCAGGCAGGCGTCGCGGATCGCCTCCTCCATCCGCTGATTTAACACCAGGTCGATAAACCGCGCGCTGACCAGCATTGTCAGAAACGGCAGCAATGCAGATACGATTTTTTCAAGGAATCTCCCTATTACCAGAAATTTCCCCGGCGCATGCCGAAACGACATGCCAGTTTCCCCTTGTTTCATTTGTACAGTCCCCCTTACTAAATTTTCTCCTTCTCATCCAATCTGTTCTATCTGCGCATCCTTTAAAAGAATTCTCTTATCGTGAGTAATCACGATGTACTTTTTGTCCATGCTTTCAAGCAAACGCCGGATATCTTCGATATTTGCCCCATCCAGATTCGATACCGGCTCATCCAGCACGACATATGCCGTATCCCGCATCAGAATCCCGCACAGAGCCAGGCGTTGCCGCTGTCCGGTCGATATGCTTTTGGCATTCACTTTCGTATCCATTCCCTCCGGCAATGCCATCACCGTCTCAAACAGGTTGGCCTTCTTTAAATAGTCCTCGTAAAAGCGATCTTCTTTTCCCGGAGCAGCAAGCTGGAAATTCTCCCGGATCGTCAGATCCAAAATTGGAAAATCCTGCGGCAGATAGGCATATCCGTTTATCAGGAATTCCTCCGAAATTTCCTTTAGCTCTACCCCATTACAGAGAAAACTCCCCTGATAGTCCCGGTATAAACCAAGCATTATTTTGGTAAACGTCGATTTTCCAGCCCCTTTTTCGCCGATCAAAAACAGATTCTTTTCTCCGGAATATTCGAGATTTTGCAGATGCAGCCCTACTTTTTTGCCGTAAGCATACGACAGCTGTGTGACTTTCCATTCTAGCTTGTCCACATCGATCTTTTCCTTCTGGCTTTCTTCTGTCTCCCTACCGAAATAGGGTTCAATCCGTTCAAACCCAGCTCTGCATTTCTTCAGCTCTCCGATTCCTCTGCCCATTACTCTGAAAATAGACATGAAAGCGGTGATATTGGTAATCAGCGCCAGCATCATGCCAATTGTAAACTCATGGAACAGGACTCCCACCAGAAACAGCGGCAAATACGTCTGCAAAAAGCCGATACCATATTCAAATACTGAGGTAATTACCTGCCACTTACATTGTTCCAGATTCGAATCCAGATAAGCCCGATACAGGTCTTTCCATTTGTTTTTCAAACAGGAAAAACGGAAAAAAGAACTGTATTCCCTGCTTTCATATCTTTGTATCAAAACATCGTTGAGGAGCGCATTATAGTCCTGAATTTCCCGCTGATACTTTCCCAGCCGCGGGCTTACCAGCAACCGATAAAGGATCAACACACAGCCCAGAGCCGTCAGGCTGAGCCCGATTACAACGTTCGTTCCATAAATATAAACGATGGCTCCCGCCGATACTGCGATCTGAGCGAAAAGCTGATCGAGCTGCGTATAAAAATCCGATGCCAGCTGCAAATCCGAATAGCAGGCGCTGTAAATTTCAGAATCCCTGGTTCCCCGCTGACTTTCATAGGGCTGCTTCCATATATGATGGAAGATGTTCTGCATATTTTCATATTGTCTTTTATACATAAAAATACTCTTGCCGTATTGCAGGAGATATTCTGCCAGCCCAAGGCAGCAAAGAAGGCAAAGCATCCCCAAATACTGCGGCAAATAGGAACCGATTTCCCGTTCGATGATATCGTCCACCAAATTTTGCATGATTTGAGCCGACAGCCACACAAGAATCCCTTTTATGGCACTGTCGATCAAAACGATCGCAAAATAAGGAAGATTATACCCCCCATAAATAGAGAAAATACTTTTTTTACTCATAATGTCCCCTGTTTTAATGTTCCGCCCTCCAGTATGTAGCACGCATCCATTCTTCTGCACAGATCTTCATCATGGCTTGCCACGATCACGCAGAGGAACTTCGACAATTCTTCTATCTGATTTACAACTTCCTTCTTTGTATTCTCATCCAGCGACGCAGTTGGTTCATCCAAAACCAGCAGGGCACTCTTTTTTGCCGCCGCACGAGCGAATCCGATCAGTTTCTGTTGTCCTCCGGAGAAATTACTTCCGTTTTCGTCAACTACCGTGTTTATTTCTGATTCTAAGAACTGGTTGATTCTGGGCGCATCGGCAAACAACGCCGACCGTTCCGACTCCAGAAAGATATTTTTTTCCACCGTATCTTCCACAAAAAAAGAATTGGTGCTCATATAAGAGACGGCATCCGGCACAAACGCCGGGAAAAATCGTTGATTGTAAACAATCGTCCCCTTCTTCGGTCCATATAAGCCGGAGATCACTTTTAACAGAGTACTCTTTCCCTCGCCGGACATTCCCTTTATGGCAATCGAACCGGTAACGGGTATTGTCATATCGATCTGCGACAAAACAGGCTTATCCCCATAAGAAAAGGATAGCTGCTGCAATAAAATCAAATGATCTTCAATATCCCTGCGTTCATAAACAACCGGCTCTTTTTCCTCTTCTTCGATCACCTGCAACACATTCCTGACCACCGGCTCAGCCCCACGAAAATCCTTATACATCTGAATCAACTGAAATACGGAAGGAACTAAAAAGCTGGAAAAAATTGCCGTTGAAACCGCAATCCCGCCGGGCGTAATCTCGCCCCGCCGATACAGCAATACAGCGTATATCGGCACGACCAGTTTGATCCCATTTTCCAGCAAAAATTGCACCCAGGAAAATCCGGCCTTTTTCCTTTCCAGGCTCTTCTGCGAAGCGCAGATTGCCCCATTCTTCTTCTGATAGATCGCATCGATCTTTTCGCCATACCCATTTGCTTTCACCAAATCCAGCTTCGCCAGGGTATCGATAAAAAAATGACGGCTGGAAGCCTGTGCATCGACGATTTCCCGGTTCACCAGACGCATTCTCTCTGTAATGACCTTGAAAAAATACGCAAACGGAATTAAAAGCAGTAAAACCAAATCCAATTTCCAGCTCACAAAAAAGCCAATAAACAGCACAAAACCAAGGGACTCAAAAAGGCAGTATGGAAGGGAATAAGCAATTGTTAAAAACAGTTCACTCAGATCTTCCACGAGTTCATTGGTATTGAGCAGATTCCCCAGTTCCTTTTTCTGTGCAAACCCATAGGACTTCTTTTCATAGGCTTCCACCAGTTTTTCACGGATCTCTTTGACAAACAATATCCGGTATTTTTCAGCCAGATATCCCTCTCCCAACCGGTCTGTCACAAAGGTGCTGATCGCCATGATCAGGAACCATGTAACAGCAATCCACAGCCGTGTTCCCTCTCTTCCAAAGGCGTAATCCACCGCATACTTAAGAGAATAGTTCATAATCAAAGAAGTGCAGGAAGAGACAATTCCCAGAAGTCCCAGAACCAACAGTTCTTTTTTGAAATTTTGAAGGATAAAATCAATAAATTTATTCATAGTTTCAGCTTCCGTATACTTTTTATCTATTTTACATTATATCACTTATTTTCTCTTATTTTTTTAACATGTAAAAAATAACCAGTTTCCTGTAAAAACTGACAACTTAACATATCCTGTAATTCTTTCAAACAAACCAAAATATCGCCAAGGTATAGAAAATTCTACATCCTGACGACATTTTATATACCTATACATAAAAATATAAATCCACGCAGAACAAATGTTCATCATGTGTTATTCTCATTATCCCACTATATTTTTTCACAACCCTTTCTACGCTCTGCAGTCCATATCCATGTTTTACATCATCCCGCTTTCTTGTCTTAAACTTACTATTTGAACTTTTATATACAACTCCATCAAAACTATTATATATGCTTAAATATAAAATTCCTCGTTCATATTTTAAACGTATATCCAAATGTTTTTCGTCAGATTTCTGCAATGCCTCCCCTGCATTATCCAAAAGGTTTCCAAGAACAATATTTAAATCAGCCTCTGATATCATAGACTCACATGGAATATCAATTTGAAGTTGCGGCTTACATCCTGTTTGCTTTTCTATTACCTCCAATTTATAATTTAAGATACTGTCAACAGCTACATTACCGGTCTTAACGTACTCGCCCTTTACGCTCTGGAGTTCTTCTATGCTCTCGATATAATCAGCTGCTTTTTCGTACTCACCTTTTTCAAGATAGGAAGAAATCAATTGCAAATGATTTTTTAAATCATGTCTTAAAATTCTAATATTCTGTCGTGACTGCTGTAGTATTTCTAACTGCTTCAAATACATCCTGTTTTCCTGTAAAATTTCCGCTTTTTCAATTCGTTCTTCATAATTTTCCACTACTTTGTGATAAATATGATAAGTTCCAAGATTTATCATACAAATAAGTTCCAAGGATATCATCGTCCACTCATACGATTCCATTCTTTCTGTTACAATCTCTGCCAAAAAAACACTTCCCAAAAACAACAAAATCAGATTCCAGCATCCACTAGCAGGAATACTCGCTCTCTTTGTAAAAACTTTTAATCTTTCAAGTAATAAAAGTAGAAGTAACGCAAATATTCCAGAGCACAAACACCCCATAGCTTCTTCTTCAATTGGCTTTCCGATCAGATTGGAAAATATCCATACAACATCTTCTGAAAGAAGACCAAGCGCAAATGCTCCAACTGTTGCAAGAATTTTCATTTTCCAACTTCCTTCATATAATATAAAGGCAAAGCAAAGATATCCTATTATAATCGAGATTCTAACAACAACGATTCCTGTAGAGAAGACATACAACAATGAATTTATCAACCATACGATAAAATAGAGACAAAACTTTTTCTCCCATTGTACTTTTTTACTTACAAGAAATAACTCTATCGTACGATATCCAACATACACACTCAATATATTGTATAAAAATCTGAATATTGTTTCGTAAATTTCCATTATTATCTTTTCCCAGGCCTTTCATTTAACAATCTTTTTTGTACTTCCTCCTTGTAACTCCTGCTGATCGGCAATTCGACTCCATTCGTTAAATACATTTGAGATGCTTGGAAAAAAGCAATATAATTTTTGTTGACTAAATAGGATTTATGTATATGCCAAAATTTATCTTCACTTATCTGCCTTTTCACCTCATTTATTTGTCCATAAAATTCTACTTCCTCCTCATTTTTTGTAAACATCTGAATTTTCCGTCCCATACATTGGAAATAAATAATTTCATCTTCTAAAAGTCTATAATGAGTTTTTCCTACATTATAATCAAAATACTGTTTGTTTCTATTGCCAAAAAGCCGAAGATATTCTTCCATGATATGATCAACCCGTTCCTGCTTCACTGGCTTTACTAAAAAATCCATTGGTCTATTCTGAAACAACTGCATTGCATAGCTTTCTATTCCTGAAATATAAATAATTTGTGTCATTTCATTTTTAATATCAGCGCGTAACTCTTTTCCGATTTGTACCCCATCTAGCCCCTTTTCAAATTGAATATCTAAAAATATCAGATCAACTGGAAGTTCTTCGATCAGGAACTCCAGATATTCTTCCCCTCGTGCAAACACTAAAACATCTATTGGAATCCTACGGGTCTTTGCAAAATTCTGTAAATACTGCTCTAGCAGACTTCCAAATACCAGGTCGTCGTCACAAATCGCTATTCTGTACATATTTTTTACTCCCCCCAAATGCACTTTTGCAAAATTTGCGAGCATTCTATTGTCATGAATTAAAATTTATTTCCTGCGGCAATAAATTCATATTGCCGTAGGAAATCCTTTATATATTTTTACAACCGAACCTTCACCGCAAACAATGCATTGCCATCTACTTCCACGGTTACGGTGCTGCCGTCTGTTTCTACGGCATTGTCTTTTGTTTCCTCGAACAGGTCAACTGCCTGTGCTTCTTTGACTTCTGTACCGAAGCTTAACTTCACTGCAGAACGCTCACCGGAGGTCTCACAGCCGCGAACCAGAACGCAGCCGTCTGTGGTAGGCTGTACTGCTGTGATCACTGCGCTGTCGGAAGCAACGGATACCAGGCTGTCCTCCAGAGGCAGCTCGCCGTGGTGGCAGTTGGTTGGCTGGTAGAAGATCTTATGGTTGCAGCCGGTTGCGATATCTTCCGCTTCCTTCGCATCTCCGCTCGCTGCGCCAACCCAGAGGGTAATGGTGTGGATGCCGCGTTCCGGATAAGGATCGGGGCTTACAGAGCTGTTGATCAGTGTCAGGTTCAGGCTCTCCTTCTGTCCGCGATAGCCGTATTTGCTGTCGGAAACGAGGATTGCGGAGCTGCCGTCCATGCGAAGCGCCATGCCATAGCGCAGTCCGGGAACATCGTTGTTGATACCTCTGCGGACAGTGCTGCCTGCGGGCACGTCATAACGGAAGGCATCGGTCTGATAGGACAGAGGCGTCTGCCAGGTCAGAACCGGAATGATGTCTTTGCCGATTTCTTTCCAGTCTACCTTCAGCTCTACGCGAACCAGCGGCTGGTCTTTTTCCAGAACATAGGTCACTTCCGCGGTAGAATTTTCTACGGTAAAGTGTGCGGTTACACTGCTTCTGAGTTCTCCGATCACAGCTCTGCTCAGCTCTACGCAACGATCCACCGGCACGTTTTTGATCGCTCTGCCGATGTTCCATGCGCTGGAGGTCTTGCATTCCGTTTCCTGATACACAAGTCCGGCTTCTTTTCCTTCGTCGATCAGCTCCTGTCCGGTCGTCTTGTCCACCAGGGATTTGATGCGTCCGGTCTCTGCGCTGATGGTAACGATGGTCTGCTCATTTTCCAGAACAACATCGTCATAGCAGCGGGTTACCTGCTCATTTGTCTGTAAGTAAACCGGATAGGAATCCAATCCCTTTTCATACAGCACAACAGTGGTATAGCCGAGGGCAGGAACCTCCTGATCTACTAAAACGCGGATATATTTGTGATCCCAGTACTGCTGCAGCTCATGGTCAACCAGCTGGAACGGGATGTCGTTTCCGTCTGCATCGCGCATTGCCAGTCGGCGCAGATCTCCGGTCCAGTCCCAAACGGTCAGCTCTGCAACCTCACGGCGTGCATGGGACAGGCTGTTGAACAGATGGAAAATACGGGTTCTGCCGCTGCCTCTTTCGGTGCTGGGCACTCCCACAAAGTTTTCAATGCCGTAGCCTACGCCTGCGCCTTCAGACTGGCTGTTGTATGAATCGATATCGACCGGAATCGAGGATGTATCGATCTTTTCTGCGATCACGCGCATTGCGTTTGTGATCTGGGTGTTGGCAGTTGCCATAGAGGTCTGGAACAGTCCCATTGCATGCTCTCTGGAATCCTGTACGCAGGAGCCGGTCAGGATGTCGTGGAAATGGGTAAATAATACATCCTCCCATGCCTTGGTCAGCTTTTCCTTCGCATACGGGAAGCCAACCTTCTGTCCAGCCAGTGCGCTCATCGCTTCTGCATCGTAGAACGCAGCCTCCAAACGGCGATTGCCTCTCTTGATGCGGCTCTGGGTGGTGTAGCAGCCGTTTGCAAAGTAGTTTAATTCTTCGTTTACAACCGGCAGCTTTTCCCGGATTTTTTCTGCTTCATGGAAGTAGTCGCGGAAGGTGCCGAAACGGATCTTCGGATAAATTTTCCAGGTCTGCATTTCCAGTGCACGCTCTACGTCGCGTCTGGTAGGTCCGCCGCCGTGGTCACCCACACCATACACGACCAGACCGGTCTTTAAGCCGCTGCTCTTTTTCACGATTTCCATAAAGCCTGCGCCAATCTGTGGTGTAATCGCACCGTTATACCAGTTGGGCTCGCGGTAGGTAAGGACTTCTTTTCCGGATGGAGCCTGATAACGGTACAGCACGTCACGGCGGGCATTGCCTCTGCAATGGTAGAAATATTTTACGCCGCCGAACTGATCGATTTCCGGCACGTTTGCGCTGTGTCCGAAGGTATCGGGGGAGAAATCCAGATCAAAATCCTTTACGCCCCAAACCTTGGACAGATATTCTCTCGTGTACTGGATATGACGCAGCAGAGACTCGCCGGAAGGCATGTTTTTGTCTGTCTCTACCCATGCAGAGGCGGTTACTTCCCAGCGTCCCTCTGCAATGCGGGCTTTGATGCGCTCCATCAGCTCCGGATCATATTCTTCCACAATCTTATATACAGAAGCCTGGGACTGGGAGAAGCAGAACTCCGGATACTGATCCATGATATTTAAAATCGAACGGAAGGTTGCAAGAACGATGGAAACGGTTTCGTTGAAGCTCCACATCCAGTTCATGTCAATATGCGCATGGGCTGCCAGGATCAGCTCATAGGATTTTGCTTCCTCTGCGATCGGCTCAAGGATTTCCTCTGCCTCTTCACAGGCCTGATCGGTCAGTACGCCCTCGGTCTGCTGTTTTTCCAGCAGATAGTCCAGAGCTTCCTCCAAAGCAGCGTCGTATTTGCCGTTTTCTGCCTCGGATAAATGAAGGGCAAATTCCAGCTCTGCAAGGATTCTTGCGTTCGCGCGGCCGGGGCGGGTGATGTGCGCCTGCTCCTCCTTCGGCATGCCGAAGGTGTCCTCAAAGTGCATTTTTTCCCGGTTGCCGCCGACGGAGGTCTTGAGCCAGGTAAATTTTTCTGCGAGTGTCATAACTTGTATCCTCCTCTTTTTTATGACAACAGATAGCATTCTGTTGTTCTATGGATATCCGGACGGCGGATGCGAAATTTCCGCCGCCCGGCAGTGCCTGATTTTATTCGTCCAGGAAACGGTCTACGATCTGCTGCCTGTATTCTTTGGACAGCGATGCGAAAAATGCCGAATATCCTGTGACACGCACAACCAGATCCGGATAAGCTTTCGGGTCTTCGTGTGCTTTTAACAGTTTTTCTTTGGATACGCAGTTCATATTGATCAGCGTACCGCCTGCCTGCTCATGCGCATGGATCAGTGCAACGAGGGCGTCCACACCGCCGGAATGCTGAATCAGTCCGGTGTCGATATCCAGATGCAGCGGAGCAGAGTTGCCATATCCTGCCTGTGTCAGTGCTACCGCATTTGCCTTTAAAACCGGCGAAAAGGTATCCACACCTCTCGCAAAGCCGGGATCCGGTTCAGAAGAATGGGAAATCGCATCTCCGGCAAAGCGGCCGTTGGGCGTTGCCTCCAGCGTCTTTCCATAGGCATACACATCTCCGTGGGAGAACAGTCCGGGAACGATCATCAGATGATGCTTCCTGGTCGGAGAGCCCTTGCACAGTGCTACATAATAGTCCCGGATGCGTACTGCCCAGTCCTGGGCGCGAGAGCCGGGAGAACCGAAACGGCGGATGTTTTTGAGCATCAGGCGTTCTCTCTCTGCGCCCTCATAGTTGGTATCCAACAGTTCGAAGAGTCGATCCCAGGTTAGCTTCTTCTCTTCTACAACTCGCTGTTCGATCGCCGCAAACGAATCTGCTACGGTGGCCAGCGCAATGCCGTCGATATTCAGATCCAGAATGTCCACGCCGCCGTTGGAGCAGTTTAAGCCCCGTTCAATCGGGCCGTGCATGAACAGATTCAGCACGATTTCCGGGCGGTTTCTCTGCATGACCTCGTAATGCTTGTCATAACCTGCCTTGACGCATTCCACCATCGCCTGTAAATGATAGGTGAAGCGCTCCCAGAGCAGATCCAGGTCGCGTGTTTCCTGCGCCTGCAGATCCTTTAACCCATAGTGCAGGGCAACCGCCATGTTCACGCGGGTTACATCCTGCAGCGGATATTCCCGTCCGGGGATCGCCACCCAGTTGCAGCCGCATTTGACACGCATCCGCCCCAGCTCTACTGGAAAGCCGTTTTTGGAAAAACCCTCGCTGATTCCCTTTTCCAGAGAGTAGCACACACCGTAGCCATCCTCTATCGTATATTCTACCGACCTTTTTAACAGAATTTCCGGCTCCGGTCCCTGTCCTGCAATGGGCGCATGGACGCGAATACCGAGGTTGGTCGGAATCTTTAACAGGTGCATCGCATCCAGAATCAGGAACGACAGGCGGCTCGTCACTTCCCGGTCTCCTGCCGGCGTCAGTCCGCCGATCTGGGTGTAATGCGTATCGTTGAAGAACAGGCTGGCAATCATCCAGACTGCCTCCTCTTCCGTCAGGATACCGCTTTCGATATCCCGTTCAAAATATTCTTCCAGAAGCGTATCCAGCGCCCCCAGCGCACCGCCTGCATAAAACGTGCGATCCACCGCCTGGAAATGTGCTAAAAACTGCACTGCTTCCCGGAAGGTGCGGGGCTCGTGCTCGCACAGCTCACCGTTTACCTTTGCAATCGCCAGATAATTGTCTCTCAAAAACGGATCACTTTCTTTTGCAGCCAGCTCCTGCGCATAAACCTGATGCGCCTTTACCCACTCCAGGATCCCCAGCACAAGCTGCTCCTCTCCCTCATAAAAATCAGGATCCGGCGGATTGTTTTCCTTTCTGTAATAACGAATCTTTTCCAGAAGTCCCTTCCAGCCCTCTCTTAAACCGATCTCCATGTCCGGGCACAGATGGTTCATACCGCCGAAGCCCGCCTGTGTGATGCGGTATTTTTTGATGGTCTCATCCAACTCGTGGGGTTTGTCCTCATCCGCAATTCCAAACGGTGCGAACCGGTCGAATGTGCCCACCCAGCAGCATGCCAGCGCGCTGTTTGGATTGATATATTTCGGCATTTCATTTAAGAAACGTCTGAAATTTCGCCCGATACATGCACAACCGTGTACCAGACCGTCCTCGCAGGTTTCCGGCTCAAAAGTAAATTCCGGAAAATCAATAAATCCGTGGTCATCGATATCGATGGACCCATGCCGTGCAAGCTTTGCATCGTTGATCTTTAGCTTATCCCGATGCATTCCCTCAATCAGCTGCAGGTATAACGGCGATACCTTCGTCTTCTCCGTATTCATATACTTCCCTTTCTAATCGAATCACAGGAATCCATACTTCTTTTTCAGCATTTCCACCTCGTCCTTTAGCGGAACGGTCCCCTCAAACACGTTCTGTGCCTCCAGCGCCCTGTACTTGGAATTTCCCAGCTTGTGGTACGGCAGAAGTTCTGCTTCGATCTGCTGCCACCGGTGTAAAAACTCTGCGATCTTTTCCACCTGATCATCGTTCATACCCGGAATGTAGGGATAACGGACGAAGATGTTTTCGCCCCGGTCGGCAAGCCTTGTAAAGTTTTCCAGAATCCGTCCGTTCTCCACTCCGGTGCAGGCTTTGTGGACATCGGCATCCATTGCCTTGATGTCGTATAAAAACAGATCCGTATAGGGCAGCACCTGTTCAAAGGATTCCCACGGGACATTTCCGGCAGTATCCACCGCGGTGTGTACGCCTGCCGCCTGACAGCCCTTTAACAGCTCCGTCAGGGCATCCGGCTGCAGCATACATTCTCCCCCGGAAAATGTCACGCCGCCCTTTGACTGGTCGAAATATCCCTTATTTTCGAGAATCTCTTTTAAGATGCTGTCCGTATCCCGCCATTCTCCGACGCTGACCAGTGCATCCGCATAGCATTCCTCACAGCATTTGAAGCAGTGGATACATTTGCTTCTGTCGATCCAGTGTCCCGTCTCGTCAAAGACCTGCGCCCCCACAGGACAGACCTCCCGGCATGCCATACAGCCAATACAGCGGTCCGGATAGAGTAAAATTTCCTTTGCGGCATGGATGGATTCCGGATTGTGGCACCAACGGCAGTGCAGGCTGCAGCCCTTGAAAAAAACTACAGTCCGCACGCCGGGCCCGTCATGGACGCTGAAATGCTGAATATTAAAAATATTCGCTTTTATGCCCATTTTCCTGTTACACACACTTCCTTCGATACGCTCTGATAAGATACAAGCAGAGTCTTTGTCTCCTCATCCCAGGAGCTTTCCACTGCGACAGCTTCACCGTCTTCGTCAATCGCCTTGATGTCTGTGGGCTGCTTGGGCAGGCGCACTCTGGTGAATGCCTTGATCTTATCTGCGGTTTTGAGTCTCAGCATTACACCGTTTTCTGTTGTCTCGCCTTCTTCTACGCGGGCAGAGGTTCCGACAATACGGAAATCTTCGCCTTCGATTTTGGAAAAATCAAACAGCAGGGTTACATCATCCGGTGCAACATCTTTTTCATGGATAATTGCATAATCGTTTGTCATCAGATCCGCATAAACGCCTGTAAATACCTTCTTCTCGTCGCTTACGCTCTCTGCCATAACGGAAGAAATCACATAAGGTCCGCGATGGAGGGTCAGGTCGTTTCTGTAGGTCCAGGTGATGCCGGTATCTGCCAGCGTCTTCTGAACCAGGCTGCGGTACTGATCTGCCAGCTCTTTACTTAAGCAGATTCTTGCAGGAAGCTCCTTCCAGACAACGATCTTGCCGGCGCCAACTTCATGTACGCCCTCCTTGGGATCTCTCCCCAGTCCGGCCAGCTCGAACAGATGCTCTGCAGGATTTGCATAGCCTCTCTGTCCCCACCATGCGTCGATCTTATGGAACGGGTCACTGCCATCGCCAACATAGATCAGCGTGCCGCCCTCTCTGATCCAGGAAACAACGGCTGCGTTTACGTCCGGTGCATCGGGTTTCATATATTCATAGCTCAGTACGAGACACTTGTAATCCTCCAGATATCCGGCAAAACGACGCACGTTGTCCAACTGAACCGGATGGATCGGCAGACCGTATTTTACAAGGGGCATTGCCACGCCGAAGAAGTTCGGGAATGCTGCGCTCTGAATAAAGTCGTACATCAGGGAATCCTTTTCCCCGATCTCCTTCATCAGCCTGGCAGCTGCTTCTTCATCCACGGGATTACCGGAGTTTTTGTGCATTGCAGCTCTGAAACGGTCGCCCAGCTCTTCGCCGTCCACGATACCGTCCGGGAAGGTTCTCTGGAACAGTCCGCTGTCGGACATAAATACGCCTACCCCGTCTGTACCTCCCTCAAAGAGGATATCGCTCTGCTCCATGTCACCGAAAAGCTGGAACATGCCGGACAGCAGCGTGGAATAGCTCTGAGGGATCGGCTTGGACTGGTCGGTCTCGAAGCTTGTTTCAATCTTTTCTGCAATTCTGGGCTGGAATCTTGGGTAGCGTCCGTCAAATACGCGGTGGGGCCACGGGCAGATCTCATAATGCCAGATATGCGGATGCAGCAGGGATGCCACTGCAGTTCTTCTGTAGTTGTATTCGTAATTCTCCCAGGTATAGGAGGGAAGGTCTTCGATGGGGTCATTTAAAAACCACATCCGGCGACCGGTGCCCTTTACCAGCTCCTGCATCACACCATACTCCAGATATGCCGTTTCAAAGGTACGCTCTTTGTATACACCCTCGTAAACGTTCGCTTCACGGCTCGTACCGGTCCAGATCTGCGCGATGTAGCCATCTACCGTCGGAATACTGATCAGCTCAGCCTCCGGGCTCATGATCTTCCACTGAGTGTAGTTTAACAGACTGTGCGTTGGAACATAGAAGCGCAGATCCTTCTGATATTTCACCTTTGCGTATTCCTTCAGCGCCGCGCTCACGCGGTCGATGGTTCTCTTATATAAATAAGCCTTCAGTCTCGCGCACTTATACTGTGCATCCAGACTTTCATGCTGAGGCTTCCAGGGTTCTTTGTAATAAATTTCATATTCTCTCTTGAACGCTTCTGAGTAACCGCTCTTATCCCAGAACTCCGGCTCTTCCACATGGATTGCTTCCACGCCGGCATCTACGGCAACCTTCAGACGATCTGTCAGATATTCCGAAAAGGAAACCGTCGGAACCATATAGGGTACCGTCGGGTTATGGATCACGTCTTTGCCGTTTCTGTCCACCTGACCTTCATCCCAGTGCTTTCTGCCATCCCACTTGCCGTCCAGATATTCCTGATATTCGCCCCATGCGATACCGGTCATCAGATGGATGACATAGCCCTTTTCTCTGTACTGACGGATTCTCTCCGGCATTGTCGGATCGATTCCGTACACCATGATAAAGTCACAGCCAAGGTCTACCGAAGGCCGGATCTCCCCGCTTGCCTGATAGCCTGTCAATTCCTCTTTTTTCGATCTGATATAAGCCATTTATATACCCTCCCATTTATCCGGTCCCCAGCCGGAATGTGATTCTGTATGATCTGTATGAATAAAAAGAATGTGCCTTGGCACATTCTCGCGCCGAGGCGCGGTTGCTTCAGCAACCATCTACCCTTGCGCCGAGTGCGCATCCTCGCGGAGCGTTTTTATCGTATGGAAACGAAGTTTCCTATACGATGAAAAAAAGGGCGGGAAGCTTCCCTTAATCCAATGAAATCCTTCCTTGCATTAAGTTCCGTTTCCCGCCCTGATCCTTATTTCTCAGAGAACGTTACCTGTTATACTCTGTATTTTATATTGTAATCTGTCTCCATTGATAAGTTGAATTCTGTCTTAGTAAGCGAAGTCATCTCTGGTCTTAGACTGTTCGGTCATGTAGTCCAGGAATTTCTCCATCTCACCGCCATTGTTTGTCTTTAAGTATTCCTGATAGTCAAGAATGATCTGTCTTGCTTCTTCTTCGGTATCAGCGAAGAATGCACGCTCAATGTATTCTTTTTCTTTTACATCATCGAATGCCCATTCGGAGAAGTCGGAGTAGTTCTCATATCCAGGAGCCATAGCATCGATAGCATAACCCTTAAGGATTTCTACAGGATGAACTTTCTTATAAGCGGTGATGTACTCGTTCTCAGCATCAGCTTCGAAAGGAGCGGACTCGCCAAACCACTTGGCGTTCTTCTTTGCAACATAGCTTCTGCCTGCCATGTAGCCGATACCTCTCTGACGCAGTTCTTTGGTAACAGAATCAGAATCGGTTGCATAACGCTCGGCCAGTTCAGCAGTCATACGAGGCTGTCCATCTGCATTCAGCTCGTAGGTATCGCCTTCGAAGCCGTAGCAGATCAGCTTTGTGCCTTCTTTGCTGTTTACATAGTCCAGCCATGTCATAGCAGCATCGATGTTGGTGCAGGTGGTAGGGAAGATAATAGCAGGAGATCCGCTTCTACCTTCGGATTCAACCTGAACCTGTGCAGAACCGTCAGAGTAGTTCAGAGGTCCAACCCATGTGTAACGCATTTCAGGATTGCTGTCATACAGACCGCTCTGCTTGGTTGCATCGATGGTTACACCATACTGTGCGCAGGTAAACAATGCAGTACCGTTGCCGACTTTTTCTTTTGCAGCATCATCCGTTGTTGTGAAGCACTCTTTGTCCAGCAGTCCGTCATGAACCATCTTCCATACAACCAGATTCTTGTTTACATAGTTTTCGCTTAACTTATCATAAGTTACGTTTCCGTCAGCATCCAGTGAGTAGCCAGTCAGCTTCTTCTCATTGTAGCTCTGTAAGTAGTTATCATAGGACCAGCCGTTATGGAAGGTGGTAGCAACGATACAATCGTTGCCGTTTACATCCTTAAAGCCATAGTCCTTTGCTTTCTGCATGAAGTCCAGCAGCTCTTCCGTGGTCTTGATGGAAGTAGGATCGATACCCAGAGCTTCCGGAACGTCGCCACGAACGAATACACCGTAGTTCCACATTGCGATATCTTCTACATCACCTGCAACCTCGGTAGGCAGAACGTATCTTGCACCATTGAAGGAAGGATCGTCGATATCATTTTCCAGATATTTCTGGCTGATAACACCTACATCCCATGCATCAGAGATATTAGGATAGTTGGGAAGCATGTCTTTGATATCAATCAGACGGCCTTCTGCGCCAGCCTTTTTGATGATCCCAGTCGAACCGGAGCTGCCCCCCCAGTAAGGCGCATTGATCATATCGGGCATATCGCCGGAAGCGAACATCATGTTCAGCTTCTCATCTTCACTCATCATGATTCCTTCAAATTCTACGGTAACGCCGATCTTGTCACGAATTGCAGCTGCAACCTCGTTGTTATACTGATCGTCAGCAGTGTTGAAGCCGCCGTTCCAGCATACCAGCATCTTCAGCTGAACATCGTCAAACTTCTTATACTTGTTTCCGTCCTCGTCTACGTAATAGTCACCGTCTTCTTCGGTGTCAGCCGCAGCTGTGTCATCCTTTGCTGTATCCTCCGATGCAGCGGGTGTTGTGGATGCAGAACCAGTGTCTGCGCTGCTTCCGCAGCCTGCCAATGCTGTAGCCGCCATTGCTGCGGTCAGCACCAGTGCTAATGCCTTTCTCTTCATACTTATGTCCTCCTTTTTTATTGACAAACGGCTGCATGAACCCCCGTCCTGCATTGCCGTATGTTTCAAGTTGTAACAATAGAATGTACGCTCTGCAAGCATTCCATTGTCATGAATAACAGCTGTCGCCGTTTTTGTCTCAGGCATCAGCCCTTGACGGATCCTACCATAACGCCCTTTACATAATATTTCTGTAAGAACGGATAGATCACAACGATGGGCATCGTCAGGATCATTACGAATGCCATCTGCAGAGACTGGGAGGTAAAGCTTGTTACATTACCAAGCTGTGTTTCCTGTCCTGCCTTGATCTGGCTGGAAGCAGTTGCTTCGCTTAAAATCTTCTGTAATACGGTAGCTGCCGGATACAGAGCTGCTTTACTCTGATAGTAAGCACCTGTGAACCAGTCATTCCACTTGCCGACACCGATGAACAATGTCAGAGTTGCCAGGATCGGCTTGGAAAGAGGAAGATAAATCCTGCTCAGGATGGTCCAGTCATTTGCACCGTCCAGCTGTGCGGATTCTCTTAATTCTCCCGGAATCGTTGCAAAGTTACTTCTCAGCAAAACAAAGTTGTAAAAGCTATATAATCCAGGAATGACATACAGCCAGAAGCTGCTGGTCAGTTTCAGGTCACGCAGCACCATGTAGTAAGGAACCATGCCGCCGCCAAAGATCGTTGTAAAGTACCAGAAGAAGTTCATGAAGGTTTTTCCCGGCAGCGTCTTGATGCTCAGCGCATAGGCAGCAAGTGCGGTAACGATCAATCCTAAAACGATCGATAAGATGGTTGCCGAAACAGAGATCAGCAGGGAGGTTCCGATGGTCGGATCCTCAAATGCCATCTGGTAGTTCTCCAGTGTGAAGGCTCTCGGCCAGATCCACACGCCGCCTCGCATGAAGTCACGTCCTGTATTAAAGGAAGCGATCAGCACATACCAGAAGGGATAGAAGGTTGCAATTCCCAGCAGGGCCAGGAATGTGTAGTTAAAAGCTTTAAATATTTTACGGCCTCTTGACTCTTTGATTTTCATGTGTTTCCCCTCCTCCTTTTACCATAAGCCTACTTCGGCGTATTTCTGGGTCAGGTAGTTCGTACCTGCCACCATGATCAGAGAGAACACGGATTTAAACAAGCCGATGGCCGTCGCGTATTCAAACTTACCATATCGGATACCGGTTTGAATGATGTATGTATCAAGTACCTGAGAGATCTGGTTATTTGCCGGCTGCTGCAGCAGAAGGATCTGATCATAGCCTGCGTTTAACATACCGCCTACTGCCATAATGAACATAATGCCGATGGTGACGGAAATTTCCGGGATCGTGATATGCAAGGTACATTTCCAGCGGCCTGCGCCGTCAATGGATGCCGCTTCATACAATTCCTGATCCACACCGGTGATGGCTGCCAGATATACAATAGAGCCCCAGCCTACGTTCTTCCAGAGGTCTGAGAAAACAACCAGCGGAAGGAATGCATTTTTCTCACCCATTACGAAGATCGCTTCTTTTCCCATCATCTGACGGATGTCATTGAAGATACCGCCGTAGGGTGTGAAGATCGTCGTCATCAGCTGTACTACTACGACCCAGGATACGAAGTTGGGCAGGTAGCTCAGAGTCTGAACGGTCTTTTTGAATCGTTCTGCTTTTACTTCATTTAACAGAAGCGCCAGGATGATCGGTGCCGGGAAGCAGACGACCAGCTTCAGGCTGGTGATTACCAGAGTGTTCTTAATGGTCATCCAGAACTCCGGTGATGTAACGAACTTCCTGAAATGCTTGAGTCCAGCCCATTCGCTTCCGAAGATTCCGAGGTCAAACCGATAGTTCTTAAAAGCAAGAACAATGCCTGCCATCGGCGCATAGCAGAATACAAGCAGCCAGACGATGCAGGGAAGGAGGAACAAATAGAGCATCCAGTGCCGTTTTATTTGTATCCTTAGTTGTTTCTTGTTTTTCTGTTTCTGCTCTGCGCTGATGGCAGGCTTTGCAATTGCTTTTGCCATGTTTTCCTCTCCTTTTTATAGCGTAAGGTGGATCACTCCCCGATCGCAGCTCTGTCCTTTCCCCATCATACAGAGCGCGCTCCCTTGCAAGACCATCCGTTCAATACAAACATGACAAATAGTACTCAGTCGTCTCATTCGCATCTCAGGTTTGCTTATTTTGTCTTGCCCCTTGTGAATACTATGTTACCACTTTTTGTTCACTTTGCAAGCCTTTTTTAATAAATTATGTCCATTTTGTGAATTATGAATAACTTCGCTACGTGAATTATGTCGATATCAACATAGCAAATATAGCAAAACATAATTTGACTTTCTAATCAAATCATGGTATAGTTTTTATAGGTAGTGCTGAAAAGAGTATTGTTTTTGTTAGAATTATCATTTTTCTATAGTATTTTACAGACTATTAAGAAAATATTTCAGGACATTTTTTATTATTATCAGATTTTTTCGTATACCGCAGCATAGCATACATAGCAAAGTAAAATAGAAGTTATATAGAAGTTATATAGAAGTTATATAGAAGGATTACTTCGGAAATGAGGATTTTATATGGAAAAGACAAATCAACCCCTTTATCAGCAGCTCATGGAGGATGTTCGTTCCCAGATCGAAAACAGCCTGCTGCTTCCGGGCGATAAGCTGCCGACAGAGCGGGAATTCATGCAAAAATATAATGTCAGCCGGATTACGGTTTCCAAGGCCCTGAACGAATTAAAGGCAGAGGGTCTGATTACCCGCTTTCCAAATAAAGGCTCCTTTGTCGCCAGAAGTGCTTCTCCCCTTGCTGCTGCGGCTCAGGTCCCGCTGGAAGCTCCCAGTGTCCTGCTGCCGGCTTCTGCCTCCGCGCAGCTTCCTGCTGTCCCGGAAGGCAGTACCTCCGATACTTCTTTTACCGAGATTGCCTGCATCCTGCCGTCCTTCTCCGATCAGTTTTCGTTATCCATGGTAAATGGCATACTTTCTGCATTTCCCATAGATTCCTATATCTGTCACCTTTTCCAGAGCTTCAATCCTTCTCTGGAAAACCGGTTGCTGCAAAAATGTATCGACACCGGCATCAGCGGAATCGTTCTGTTCCCTCAGGATCAGCCATATTTCAGCGAGCAGCTGCTTTATCTGCTGCTGCAGAAATATCCCCTGGTCCTCATCGACCGAAATCTTCCGCGTCTGGATACCAGCTATGTCATTGGGGACAATAAAACCGGCGGTGCACTCTGTCTGCGTCATCTCCACGCCCTCGGACATCAGCGCTTCTGCTTCGTCTCTTCTGCCCGGCGGGATACCTTCACGGTTCGCTCCCGTATCGACGGCATTTTGCAAGAAGCGGAGGCACGCAATATTCCGGAATCCTCCATTACGATCTGGGATTTCTTCAACAAGCATCAGCCCTACGTTCACTATCAGAAGCAAATGATGAAGCTGATCCGGGAGGAGCGCATCACTGCCTTTATTGCAGCAGAATCCACTACCTGCGCCTATCTCTACAGCCTGTTTGCCACAATGAACCTCCGGGTTCCTGAGGATATCTCCCTGATGTCCTTTGATAAACCGCTGGTAGAATCCCAGCGTCCCGATTTCTTTACCCACATCAGTCAGTCCGAATATCTGATGGGAAAAGAAGCCGGCACGATTCTGAAACATCAGATCGAAACCCGTGATCCGCAGGTGACACACCGTGTGATGTCGCCTCTTCTGGAGGTTCGCAAATCCACAAGGGCGATTGTGCTGTAGCTTTTCCATCTTTGTTGACACATCAACAAATATATGTTATGCTTTCCAGGCCGACTTGGGAAATCGATCGGCCACGCAGCCCAATGGGCCTGCGGAATGGAGGTAACGAATCACATGAATCAGATACAGATTATTACAGACGCGGGATCGGATATCGTCGATTGCTCCCGCACAGACCTGACCGTCCTTCCGATGACCATCCGTTTTGGCGATGAAGAATATTTGGACGGCGTCAACTTAACCCACAGACAGTTTTATGAAAAGATGATCGAAACACAGGTGCTGCCGACCACCAGCCAGCCTTCCCCCTATGCCTTCGAGGCTGCAATCAGAAAAATCCATGAACAGGGCGACATTGCACTGATCATCACGATCTCCTCCAAGCTCTCCGGAACCTGGCAGAGCGCCAACATCGCCGCAGCCGAAACCGGCGGAGAGGTTTATATCGTAGACAGCTTAAACGTTGCCGTCGGGGAAAAGGCCATCGTGGAATATGCATTGCGCATGAAGGATGCCGGCACAGATATCCACACCATCGTAGAGACCCTGAACCATGAAAAAGAAAATCTGCGAGTGATCGCTCTTTTGGATACCCTGGAATATCTGCAAAAAGGCGGCAGAATTTCCAAAACCGTTGCCATCGCCGGAAGCCTGCTTTCCATCAAGCCGGTGGTCTCCGTTGTGGATGGTGAGGTTGCACTGCTGGGTAAGGCACGGGGCTCCCGCCAGGGCAACAACTTCCTGATCCAGCAGATTCAGAAGGACGGCATTGATTTTTCCCGGCCGTTTTTCCTGGGCTACACCGGGTTAAGCGACGCGCTGCTGCAGAAATACATTTCCGACAGTGCAGAGATCTGGAAGGAGCATGTTGAGCATCTGCCCATCGGAACCATTGGAGGCGCCATCGGAACCCATGTCGGTCCCGGAGCCATCGCAGTGGCATTTTTTACAGAAAAATAATCTTTGAACTTAAGGGGGATCCTCCTCCAGAAAAAGCAAAAGCACCTCAACCTTTCTTAGATCGGTTGAGGTGCTTTCTTTCTGACAACAGGATCGGTTCAATCCTCCTCGATATGCTCCAGTCCCTGATTGATGATCGTGCGGACATGTCCGTCCGCCAGGGAATAAAAGATGGATTTGCCTTCTCTTCTGCTTTTAACCAGTTTATTCTGTTTTAAAATGCGCAGCTGATGGGAAATCGCCGACTGCGTCATCTGCAGGGCTGCTGCAAGGTCGCAGACACAGACCTCCGCTTCAAACAAAACAAACAGAATCCGGATACGGGTAGAATCTCCAAATACCTTATAAAGCTCCGCCAGATCATAAAGCTCTTCTTCTTTTGGAAGCTTTTCCTGTACGATCCTGAGCAGTTCTTCATGAACCTCCGTTTCTTCACAGTGATCCATTTCCAGTTCTTCTTTTTCCTGCATGGTTCTCTCCATTTTCTTTACAGCTTTTTCACATTCAGGGCGCGGATCGCATTGAGCACGGCGATAATCATAACGCCCACATCTGCAAAGATCGCCGCCCACATATTCGCAATGCCGAGTGCGCCGAGGATCAGGCAGACCACTTTCACACCGATTGCAAAATAAATATTTTCATAAACGATTCTCAGGCACTTTCTGGAAATTCTGATGGCCTTGGAAATCTTTAACGGATCATCATCCATCAGAACAATATCCGCCGCCTCGATCGCTGCATCCGAGCCCAGTGCTCCCATTGCGATGCCAATATCCGCACGGGAAAGCACCGGTGCATCGTTGATGCCGTCTCCCACAAAGGCAAGCTTTTCCTTTTCCCCTTTTTCATCCAGAAGCTTTTCTACCTGCGCTACCTTGTCGCCAGGCAGAAGCTCGCTGTGTACCTCATCAATACCGAGCTCCTCCGCAACCTGACGTGCTGCCTCCCGGCGGTCGCCGGTCAACATGATCGTCTTTTTCACGCCGCATTTTTTCAATGCCGCGATGGCTTCCTTTGCATGAGGCTTGATCTGATCCGAAATCAGGATATGTCCGGCATATTTGCCATTCACCGCCATGTGAACAACGGTTCCGACGCTGTGACATTCCATACAATCCACACCGAGCTTTTCCATCAGCTTGCTGTTGCCTGCCGCAACACTCACGCCATCCACCTTTGCAATCACACCGTTGCCGCTGATCTCTTCGACATCCGTTACACGGCTCGGATCCAGGGGCTTGCCGTATGCCTTCTTAAGGCTCTTGCTGATCGGATGGGAGGAATGGCATTCCGCCAGTGCTGCGTATTCCAACAGCTTCTCTGTATCCATGGAAGAATGATGCACACCGCTTACTTCGAACACGCCCTGCGTCATGGTTCCTGTCTTATCAAATACAACATATTTGGTTTCCGAAAGCGTTTCCAGATAGTTGGAGCCCTTTACCAGAACACCTGCGTTGCTCGCACCGCCGATTCCGGCAAAGAAGCTCAGAGGAATACTGATGACCAGCGCGCACGGACAGCTGATTACCAGGAAGGTCAGCGCCCTCATAACCCAATCGCCCCATTCCGGTGTCATTCCAAGAAACAGCAGCCGCACAAGGGGAGGTAAAATTGCCAGCGCCAGAGCTCCGTAGCAGACCGCAGGCGTATAGTATTTTGCAAATTTGGAAATAAAATTCTCGGATCTGGATTTTTTGGAGCTTGCATTTTCTACCATATCCAGGATCTTCGATACCGTCGATTCGCCAAACTCCTTTGTCGTCCGGATTTTCAGCACGCCGGACATGTTGATACAGCCGCTGATAACTTCGTCCCCAACGCCGGCTTCTCTCGGAAGGCTCTCACCGGTCAGGGCGCTGGTGTTTAAGCTTGTGCGTCCCTCTTCGATCACGCCGTCAATCGGCACCTTTTCTCCGGGCTGTACAACGATCACGCTGCCGATTTCAACCTCATCCGGATCAACCTGCTCCAGTGTTCCGTCTTCTTTTTCGATATTCGCATAATCCGGACGGATATCCATCAGCTCACTGATGTTTCTGCGGCTCTTACCCACCGCATAGCTCTGGAACAGCTCACCGATCTGGTAAAAGAGCATAACCGCAACGCCCTCTTTATAATCCCCCAGAAGGATCGCGCCGATGGTCGCAACCGCCATCAGAAAGTTTTCATCAAAAACCTGTCTGTTTAAAATACCTTTCCAGGCCTTTAACAAAATATCATGGCCGATCACCAGATACGGAATCATAAACAGCACAAATTTCAGCCAGCCATCTATCGGAAGCAGGCTCAGTACAACCATCAACACTGCTGCCACGATAATTCTGGTAAATACTTTTTTCTGTTTCTTATTCATGCCTTCACCCCTTTCAGTAAAAACATCAAATCTGCAGACTGTCCATGATGGGTACAGCCTGCAGATTTGTCTTCTTTTACAGGAAGATCTCGCAGTCATCCTCTACCTTTTTGCAGTTCTTGTATACCTCCTGCATAACGGTCTTTACATCTGCACCCTCTTCAAATTCCACGGACATTTTCAGGGTCATGAAGTTTACCGTTGCGTCCTTAACGCCTGCCGTCTTCTTTGCAGCGTCTTCCATCTTGTTTGCACAGTTTGCGCAGTCAACGTCGATTTTGTAGGTTTTTTTCATGGTAAAATCCTCTCTTTTCCTGTCTTGCAGCATCTATGGGTGCTTCTGTTTCCCATTGCTTTTTCTTTCATATGAACAATTATTCATATGTTTGATTTCATTATAACACCCTTTTCGATTCTGTCAACAAAAATGTCAGGATCCTATGTTTAATTTCTCCAGGGTTCTTTCCCTTCCTTCTCTACTTCGATCTGGCACAGCTTCATTGCCGCCAGCGCAGTATCATGAGAAGCAGGTGTCACGCAGGCACACGCTGCCGCATCAACGATCACATCTGCCTCAGGAAATGCAGCCTTACACAAAATCGCGTTGGAGAGCACACAGATTCCGGTGCAAAGTCCGACCAGCTCGATCTGCAGGTTCGAATCCGCAACGATTTTCTCGTCCGAGCGCAGTTTCTCAATCAACTCCATGGAGCCAAAGGTGGGCTTCTGAATTTTTCTCGCTGCATCCACCTGTTTTTCTTTCAGCGCCTGCTCTACTGCCGGGCACAGGCAATGTCCATTCGTTCCCTCGATGCAATGTGCAACCGGAAGATGCAGTCCTTCTTTTGTCTGCAGATACTGTTCCGGATGCGTGTCCTGTGTCACATAGATCTGTTCTGCCGGGGTTTCTTTGATTTTGCAGACGACGTTTTCCACAATCGCCTGAGCCTCCTTTGTTCCAAGGCTCCCTGTAACAAAATCGTTCTGCATGTCTACTACGATCAAAAGCTTCATAAAATCCTCCATTCCGCAGGCGCTTTGCGCCGAAGGAACCGCAAGGCGAACGTCCAGTTCGGCTCTGCGATCCTGGCTACTTTGTGACGCCTGCGGCACAAATAGCTGTGTGAAAACGTTTTTTCTTATTATACCTGAAAAGAAAAGACAAAAAAACACCCTTCTGCATGTTTCCATACAAAAGGGTGCCTTTTTCGTTTCCTTTATCCGATGTGCCTTCCACATGAGGACTGATCAAATGCCTGAAAAAACACATCCTCTCAAAACTGTCTGGGTATAATTACTCAGCAACAGTCTCGGTAGCTGTCTCAGTTGCAGCTTCTTCTGTAGCTGCTTCTGTGGTAGCTGCTTCAGTTGTAGCTTCCTCAGTTGTAGCTTCCTCAGTTGTAGCTTCTTCAGTTGTAGCTTCTACAGTGGTCTCTTCTACAGTGGACTCAACTGCTACTGTGCTCTCTTCTGCAACGGTTGTGGTCTCAACAGTTGTCTCTGTAGCTGCTGCGCTGCCGCAAGCTACCATAGATGCTGTCATAACTACTGCTGCTAAAACTGCTACTAAATTCTTTTTCATAATAATGTCTCCTCCTAAATCAAAACCAGGCATTTAAAAAATGCCGTTTCCTTAATACGAATGTGAGGATACCACCTTTCCTTTTGTTTGTAAATAGTTTTTTTCTAATTTTGAAACATTTTATGAATTTTATAAGGTTTTGTTCACAATTTGTACATATTTCGACTTTTTCTTCCTTTTTATGCCGATTTTGCATTTGTAAATACGAAAAAATCCTGTATCATATAGGATGCCAGGATCAAAAAGTCAAAAAAGCCGACGCAAGCTTGCTTGCAGAAGGAATTTTGACTTCCTGACCCGCCAAGACAGGAGCATAAAAGTGGGATGTTAATCCCACGATATGCGACTATCGAGCAGGATTGTGGGAGTGCGCAGCACGAAACAATCCTGCTGGCATCCTGTCCAGGGTCATCGAAAAAAACATTAACAACCGCACAAAGAAATACAGCATTTCCTTCCCGGGAAATCCTGTAAAATGGAGAAGCAATTTATGAAATCATCCAATTACCTGTTAGAATGCTGCGTCGATTCCGCATATTCTGCCCGTATGGCCAAAAAAGGCGGTGCAGACCGACTCGAGCTTTGTTCTAATCTTGTCATCGGCGGTACGACGCCCACCCTCGCCCTTTATGAACAAATCAGAAACCAGACCGACATCCGCATCCATGTTCTGATCCGCCCCCGCTTCGGCGATTTCCTGTACTCAGAGGATGAGACAACCCTCATCTGTAAAGAAATCGACGCGTTTCGGGCAGCCGGAGCCGACGGCGTTGTAATCGGAAGCCTTTCTCCGAATGGTTCCCTGTGTACGGAACAGTTGAAACGCTTCCGCGAACATGCCCGGGATATGTCCGTCACGCTGCACCGTGCATTTGATATGTGCCGCGATCCCTTTGCAGCCCTTGAGGAAGCGATTTCCTTGGATATTCAGACCATTCTGACCTCCGGTCAGGCTCCCGACTGTCTGCACGGCATCGATCTGCTCAATAAACTCCATCAGGCAGCTGATGGCAGAATCCATCTCCTTGCAGGTGCAGGCGTCTCTGCCAAAACAGTTCCTGCTCTCCTTGAAAAAACGTCCCTGACCCAATTCCATATGTCCGGCAAGACCATTAAAAACAGTGAGATGGTCTACCGTAACCCTGAGGTTTTTATGGGAATTCCCGGTATGAGCGAATATGAGATCTGGCAGACTGATCCAGAGGCTGTCGCAGCTGTGCGCACAATGCTCGACCGCGCGGCAGAGGAAGAAGCGTAAATGCGCAAGAATGCGAGCTGCTGTGTAAGGGAGATGCCGACATGCGGCACAGCGCAATGCCGATCACTGATTTGAAAAAAGACGTTCCCGAACAGATTTGTTTCGGGAACGTCTTTTCTTTTCGACTATTATCTCTCACATTTCCAGAAGTAAGCACTATATCCCGGCAGCTCACTTCCGCCGCCAAAATCATGCTCCTGTCCGGTGATCAGATCCACCGCACGACCACAGCCTGCATCGAAGTGGGCTATATAGGGCTGCTCCTCTGCATTGATCGCAACCAAAACCCGTTCTCCATCTACGGCGCGTTCAAAAATGCACTGGCGGTTCGTCAGCACAACACTGCGGAATGCGCCATAATTGAGGGCATTGGAGTGTTTTTTAGCTTCTGCAAGCTTTGCGATCCACTCTGTCAGCCCGTTTGTCTGAGGCCCATCGAAGCATGCACGCAGTGCAGGATCTCCCTGGCTTTTCTCTCCCTTTGCGCCCCATTCACTTCCATAATAAACGCAGGGGATTCCGGGCATACCAAACATCAGCGCATAAATAAGCGGCAGATGCTTTTCATTGGTAAGGATGCTTGCCACTCGCGTCACATCATGGTTGTCCACAAAGCTAAGCAGATGCTTTCCTTTATAAAGGGTCCAGTTTTCCGGGCCGAACTGGCGCAGCAGAGAGTGGACAATTTCAAACATATTCATACTGTTGAAGCTGGAATACAGTCCCTTATAGCATTCATAGTTGGTGGCAGAATGCAGCATGGAATCATTCATCAACCGGTTGTAATCCCCATGCAGCATTTCTCCGACAAGAAAGAAATCCGGCTTTAAGCTGTCGCAGAAGCTTCTCAAACGGCGGACGAAATTTTCGTCCAGACAATAAGCGACATCCAGCCGCAGACCGTCAATGTCAAACTCGTCAACCCATCCTCTTACGCTTTCCAGAAGATACTGGACAACCTCCTCGTTCTGTAAATTCAGCTTGACAAGATCGTAATTGCCTTCCCAGCCCTCGTACCACAGACCGTCATTGTAATTGGAGTTGCCGCCAAGATTGATATGAAACCAGTTTAAATAGGGGGAATTTTCCCTGTTTTTCAAAACATCCTGAAATGCCCAGAAGCCGCGTCCTGCATGATTGAACACGCCATCCAGCACAACCCGGATGCCTTCGCTGTGCAGCTTATCGCAAACCTGCTTAAAGTCTTCATTCGAGCCGAGGCGGCAATCGATTTTACGATAGTCCCTTGTATTGTACCCATGGGTATCCGATTCAAAGACCGGTGAAAAATAAATCGCATTTGCCCCCAGCTTTTTGATATGATCTGTCCAGTCCAGCACCTTCAAAATCCGATGTGTTTCCACCCCGTCATTTTCAAACGGTGCTCCGACAAAACCAAGGGGATAAATCTGATAAAATACACTTTCATATGCCCACATAGTAAATTCCTCTTTCCTGCCAGTATGTTTGCTGACCTGTCTATTTTACCATTTTCCTCCGGCCTGCTCAATATCAGAATCCTGCACTTTTCCAATAGAATCAATCAATCCCTGATGTTTTTAAAAAATGATTCGTTAATATGACATCGATCCCCATATCAAAGAAGGCTTTTGCTTCTTCTGCATCATCCGACCAAAATAAATTACAGATCATCCCCTTTGCATGAGCCTTGTCGATCATGCTCCGGGTCAGAAATAATTTGCAGAATTGTACCCGGCTGCACTGATACCGAATGGCATTTTCCACAATGCTGTAATTCATATGTCCCTCCAGACAGCATCTTTTGATATCCGGCGCCATTTTTAATGCCGTTTCCAAAACATCCTTCTCCCCGGTAATATAAACCATGTCTCTGCATTGGTATTTATCCAGCAGCTGCAGGATTTTTTGAAAGGTATTCTCATCATAAGCCGGAATTTCTCTGTCTTCCAGATCCTTCAGCACCATCGGCTCCGGCTCCCTAAGAGGCATCGGCAGCGGCTTATTTTCTGTATATATTTCCATCAGCTCCTGTCCTCTTCCCTCCATGATCCGATTTTTAAGAACCGAAGCGCCAATGGATTTGATATGAATATTCATAACTACCTTACCGGCAAACTGCCGCAGCACCTCTTCAAATAAAGGAATACGTACTCCTTCATATTCCGAATGAAATTTCTTTCCTGCATCCAGGTTTTTCATCTGTTCCCATGTCATATCACAGATTGTGCCTTTGCCGTCTGTCGTCCTGTCTACCGACGGATCATGACACACTGCCAGCTGTCCATCCGCCGTCGGCCATAAATCAAATTCTATCTCATCCGCTCCTAATGCCACCGCAGCCGCAAATGCCGGCAGTGTATTTTCCGGCGCAACGGCATTAAATCCTCTGTGTGAGCAAAATTTTCTTTTTGACATTTTATCCATTTCCTTTCTTTTTTCAGGAAGCATTTTTTAATTTAGGATCCAATCTATCTCTCAGCCAGTCTCCGATCAGGGAAATATCTAAGATCAGTACCACTATGATAATACTGGGCAGTACCGCCAGCCACCAATGCGTCAGCATATAATCTCTGCCCAGACTGACCATCACGCCAAGAGATGTGCCGGGAGGCTCTATTCCAAGTCCCAAAAAAGACAAGGTGCTTTCGAGCAAAATAAATCCCCCCAGCTCCATGGTAGTCTGCACGATCAGGGGCGATGCAATATTTACCAGAATATGCTCAAACACAATTTTTACTCCGCTTGCCCCCATAGAACGGCTCGCTTCGATAAACTTCGCATTTTTCAGCTGAAAAATCTGGCTTCTTACCAGACGGCAATAGGAAGACCATCCTGTGATTGCCATAACGAGAATTGTCGTAACCGGCTTTGCCCCCAGAATACAAGCAAAAATAATACCGATAAATGTGGTTGGTATAGATAAACGTACATCTGTAAAGAAAGACAATACCGCGTCTATCCATTTTCCGCCCAGTCCGGAAAGAATCCCCAATGCAGTTCCAGTTACCGTCGCAATGATCATGCCGGTAAAGGAAATCATGATGGTGGATCTTGTGGCATAAAGCAATCTGATCGCAACATCTCTGCCCAGATTATCCGTTCCAAATAAATAGGGGGATGTGGGATCCTTAAATTTTGGCATTTTTAATCTTTGTGTAAGATCACTTGCCCCCAGATCGATCGGTGCAATCACCGGTGCAAGCAGCGCCGTTATAACGATTACTGCCAGTGTCACCATTAAAAAAATTATCATCGGTGGAATGATCCATCTTTTTCTACCGAGCTTTCTGTTCCGCATACTTATCCTCATTTCTGTATTTTATCTGAAATCCTTTAATGATCGCGTATTCGCGGATCCAGCAAACCATAAGAAAGGTCTACCAAAAGATTCACAAATGTTACGGAAGCCGATATCACCAGAACGCCAAATACTACCACAGGAAAATCTCGCTGCTGTGCACTGGAAACAATTAAGGTTCCGATCCCGGGCCACGCGAATACCGTTTCCACAACAACAGATCCTCCGATCATAGCACTTAACTGTGCTCCCAAAATCGTAATGACCGGGATCAGCGCATTCCTGAGGCCATGCTTTAAGACCACCTTCCATTCCCGCATGCCCTTTGCTCTGGCACAATCCAAATGCTCCTGTCCGATCACATCCAGAAGCGAGCTGCGGGTAAGTCTTGCAACATTGGCAATGGGACCTACTGACAACGCGATTACCGGCATGAGAAAGTGCTGTGGAGTTCCGATACCGCCGCTTGGCAAAATTCTGAGTTTCAGAGAAAAAATAAAGATCAACAGGATTCCCAATATAAAATTAGGCAGAGTACTGCCTACCACCGCACTGCTCATGGTGATCCGGTCTAACAGGGTATTGTGCTTCACCGCTGCCAGAACTCCCAAGGGGATTCCGATCACAATGGTAAGTCCCAATACAATGCTTCCCAATGAAATTGTCGGAATCATACGCTCTGCGAAGAGATCGGAAACAGAACGTGCATAGTAATAGCTCATTCCGGTATCCCCCGTAAAGAGCCCGACAAATGATTTTATGTACTGCTGCCACAGCGGCATATCCAGTCCCAGATTTGTCCGCAGGATTTCTTTTGCAGAATCACTGGCTCCGGCCAATGTCAGCCATTCAATCGGATCTCCCGTTACTCTGGTAAGGAAAAAAACCAGAGTGTAAACTGCCCATATCGTCAGTACCGCCTTTCCTACACGCAATATAATATAACGTTTCATTGCTTTCCTCCATCCGTGTATAAATGACAGGCAACCTGATGTCCATCTGCCGTTTCTGCCATCTGCGGTCTGATCTCTTTACAAATAGCAAGTGCCTTTTTACAACGCGCGCAGAACGGACATCCAGAGGGCAAATCCATGGGACTGGGGATCTCTCCCTCCAGTACTTTGCATTGATCCTGTTCTCTGGGATCCGGTATCGGTACTGCCTGCATAAGGGCCTGGGTGTAGGGATGAAGCGGATGCTCAAACAGATCTTCTTTCTCCGCCAGTTCTACTGCCTGCCCGAGATACATTACAAGCACTCTGTCACTGATATGGCTTATAACGCTCATGTCATGTGAAACAAAAACATAGGTCAGCTTCTTTTTCTCCTGCAGATCCTTCAAAAGGTTTAATATCTGTGCCTGAATAGAAACATCCAACGCAGAAACTGGTTCGTCACACAATAAAAGCTGCGGATCCGTCACCAAAGCTCTGGCAATGGCAATCCTCTGTCTCTGTCCTCCTGAAAATTCATGGGGATATTTTTTCAGAGAGTCTCTGGATAATCCCACCTGCTCCAACAAAGGGAGGATTCTCGATTTCTTTTCCTCTGCACTCATCCGCTCATGGATCCGTAACGGCTCTTCCAGAATTCGCTGAATGCTCATGCGGGGATCCAGAGATGCATAGGGATCCTGAAATACCATCTGCATATTTTTTCTAACCAAAGGAGGCATATGTCTGTGTATTTTTTTGTCCCCGAACTGCACATAACCGCCAGTCGCTTCCTCCAACCCCATCAGCATGCGGATCAGGGTTGTTTTTCCACACCCTGATTCCCCGATGATCCCCAGTGTTTCGCCCTGATACAGGGTAAAGGAAACATGATTCACGGCATGTACCATTCCAATTTCTTTTGGAAGCAGTGCTCCTCTTTTTACCGGATATTCTTTACATAGATCAACGACTTCTAATATTTTCTCTTTCACAAGGCACCCCCTCCAGGCCCGCATTTTTCTTTTTCCTGCTGCTGCGGAGTATAGAAGCATTTGTATAAATGTCCGTTTTCCCCCTGCATACCCGGCTCTTTCTCATGGCATACCTCCTGTGCATAGCTGCAGCGGCTGCAAAACCGACAGTACTGTACCGGTACTTTCATCTTTGGAACCTGACCAGGGATTGTATACAGCTTTTCTTTTCTCTCTTTTATGCTGGGAATTGCTGCCAGAAGCCCTCTGGTGTAAGGGTGGCATGGATTTTCGAACAGTTCTGTACATTTTCCTTCTTCTACTACTGCACCGCCATACATTACCAGCATACGGTCACAGACAGCGGCCACTACTCCCATATTATGGGTTATCAGTATGACTGCTATTCCCAGCTGATCCCGCAGCTCCTTCAGCAGGGAAAGGATCTGGGCCTGGATCGTCACATCCAACGCCGTTGTCGGTTCGTCTGCGATCAGTACCTTCGGGTTACATGCCAATGCAATGGCGATCATAACTCTTTGCTGCATACCTCCGGACAATTCGTGAGGATATTGTTGGATCCTCACCTCCGGTGAAGGGATTTTTACCTGCTTTAACAAAAAAACAGCCTTTTCATAGGCTTCTTTTTTAGAGATTTTTTCATGTATGCGTATGATCTCTACGATCTGATCTCCTATCGTGTACACCGGATCCAATGCGGAGAGGGGATTCTGAAAGATCATGGAAATTTCTTTTCCTCTTATCCGGCAAAGCTCTTTTTCCTTCATCTGAAACAGATCCTTCCCCAGATAAATGGCCTGTCCGCCCTCCCTTTTGGAGGAAACAGGATCCAGCAATCCCATCAAGCTGCGCACAACCGTGCTTTTTCCACATCCGGATTCTCCTACGATTCCGACAATTTCACCAGGATAAATATCAAGATCCACTCCATCCACTGCCGGAATTACGTTTTGTCCCGAGTAGTAATAGCTTTTTAACCCTTTTATTTTCAGAATAGCTTCCAAATAACTATACTTCCTTTCAAAATCTGCTTCCCGGCAGATATCTGCCGGGAAGCAGCCCTGTCATTATTCTGTAACTTTCAGATCCCCTGCACGGAACGGCATGATCTGGTTTTCACAATATGTCATATCCCATTCCAGACCATCTCTGATACCATACAAATCTTCTGCCTGATACAAATAAGTGCCTGGGCAGTAGGTATCGAATACTTCCATCAGGGTTCTTGCTGCCTGCCGCTGTTCTTCCAGATCCTTGCTGTCGATCAGTGTATTTCCTGCTGCCACAAATTCCTCTGTAGGTGTCCAGCTTCCTGTTTCCGGGTTTGCCGGTCCGGAGCCTGTTCCAAACAGGAGCCATAATGCACCAAGGGGATTATCAAACCGGGAAGCAGAGGACCATGCCCGGATGTCTGCACTGAAGGAGAATTTGTCTGTAAATACGACTTCTGCTTTTACGCCGATATCCGCAAGCATGCTGACAATGGCCTCACCTGCCTGATTGCCGTTTGTATAATAACCGTCCGCCATTTCGATGGAAATAACCTCTTCCCCGTCATATCCGGATTCTTTTACTAATTCACGAGCTTTTTCCGGATCATACTGTACACTGGGATAGTCCTCAATATATAAATCTCCATAGCTTTCAAACTGATGCCCATTCGGAACCTTTGCATATCCGGACCAAAGGGTATCTACCAGTGTCTGGCGGTCTATTGCCATCGTCAATGCCTGTCTGAATTTCTGATTTGACATAATGCTGTCTTCATTTCTGGTATTAAATGTGTATATATGGATATTTTTAATGGAGGTTCCCACCACGCTCACACCGGAGGTTCCATTGATCGTATCTACCGCATCAGAAGGCACATCATTGATAATATCTACTTCCCCTGTGATCAAAGCGGTCATACGGGCAGATGCTTCCGGATAAGAAATAAATTCTATACTCTTTGCAGCAGGCTTATCTCCCCAGAAGCCGTCGTAACGCTCCAACACATATTTTTCAGGAGAGTACTGTGTCAGCTTATACGGGCCGGTACCGATGGGAGCAGTCTGAAAGGCTTCATCTCCGATTTCTTCAATATAATCCTTCGGTACAATGCTTGCTCCCCAGATAGAGCCCAGTCTCTGTTCAAACGCAGCATCCGGTTTTTTCAGCTTGAACTGTACCGTAAGATCATCTATCTTTTCGACGGAATCCAGTGTTTCATATAATACTGCAATGGTTCCATCTCCATAGCCGCTTAAAATTCGATCAAATGTAAATTTCACATCCTCTGCATCACATACCTCGCCGTTCTGGAAGGTAACATTTTCCCGGATTTTTACATTTAATGTTGTATCATCCTGCCATTCCCAGCTATCTGCCAGCTGTCCGGTGATATTTCCTTCTTTATCCGTGAAAAGCAGGGTATCAAAAATATTATAAAAAAGCTTAATGCTGGCAATACCGATGGATCTGTCCGGATCTAACTGTGTCGGCAAAGCAGCAAGACCAATTTTCAAAACATCCAATTCTGTTTCTTTTGCTGCAGCTTCTGCTGTATCCTCCTGTGAAGACGCAGTCTGCTCAGCAGTCGTCTGAGTCGCCTCTTTCTTATTTGCGGTATTTGCAGCAGAGCCGCAGCCACCAAGCGTAAGCATCATTGCCATTACTCCGGCAATCAACCGAGTCCTTTTTTTCATACATTCTCCTTCTTGTTGTGTTTTCTATTCCCTTTCCTGCAGTTCTAAGTTTTGTGTGCACATCATCAAAAGAACTGTTAACATCTTATGTCTCTTTTCTATTTGTCACCATCAGGAATGCGTAAATCGTTTGTAAAAGTTCTGCATATAAAAAATGCAGGATTTCCTTTCCGGAAAATCCTGCAAATCAGAAAAGCATTTTATGAAATTATCCAATTTGGAAAACTGCCGCTCTGTACTTCTATTACTGTGCGTTACCCGGTTCCAATGCCAACCCAATCAATCGATCCGCCTGATCTGCCATGAATAGCGGAATGTTCAGCACATCATCATCCAGCTTCGGATTTGACCTCCACTGGGAAGATGTCGTTCTCCCGCTGAATGAGGAAATCAACTTCGTAAGGCGGGTTGTTCTGACTCCAATAACGGGGCATGACTTCAAAAAATTTCTTATATTCTTCATTTCATCAAAGTTAAAGTAAGCTGTATTTTCATAACAGCGTCCGCCGAACTCTTTCAGAATCCAAGTCTTACCCACCTGACGTACACCCTTCAAGATTAAAGGCTTGCGGTAGGGAGAATTCTTCCAAGCCAGCAATTTTTTAAGACAAATCGTTCCATAGAATCGTTCCTCACATAACTGCAGTATGGATTCCCCCGATAAACAGATAGGGAATCGAGCACATCGCTCCGAATCCAAGGCCGAACGCTTTCTTCCTTTCTATTCATCAAACATCATATATTCCATATAAAATTCCTGAAATTTCGCACTCGTTCCAAGATTGATGGTCTTTGCCCGCTCTGCCAGCGCTGTTGCTTCTTTTTCCATCCTGCGGTCATGCAAAATCCTTACCGCACCCGCCAGTGCCGCGTTTCCGCAAATTTTAATACGGGACAGGTCAATTTTGGGAAAAAGTCCGATTCTTTCCGCGCTTTTGGCCGACATATAGGAGCCAAAGCCACCTGCCACATACAGGCCTTCCAGCCCGGCAGCATCTATTTTTTCCTCCGCCAAAAGTGTCTCCATTCCTGCCCGGATCGCTCCCTTGGCAAGCTGAACCTCACGAATATCCTCTGCAGTCAGACCGACGTTTCCAGCAAAACATACATCCTCTTCCAGATAACCGGTATCCTCCAGCAATCCGCTTTCCAGCAATCCTGCCACACCGTCGATCACGCCGCTGCCGCAGATGCCCTTTGCTGTAGATGCCTCCCTGTCGCCAATCACATGTACCTTCCAGCTGCCGTTTTCCCAGTTTACATGGTCAATGGCACCTGCCACACCTCGCATGCCGCAGGAAAGCCCAGCGCCCTCAAAAGCCGGTCCCGCCGCTGTCGCGCAGCAAATCAGGCGTTCCTTATGAAACAGGACAATCTCTCCGTTCGTCCCCACATCCACCATCAGCCGGGATCTGCCGCTGCGCGCGGCTGAGACACCATCCATTTCTCCGCAGCTGACATTCGTGTCAATTGCTGCCGCAGCTTCTTTGCGGCTGCCGTCCGCTCCGGGTATGCGGTCCGTTTCTGTAAGCCCCGATCCAAGAATCGCTGTCGTAATATCCGCACCGACAAACGCAGACATGCCGCGCGGAAGATATACGTCTGCTTTCCGGCAGCTCAAATCCAGTGCTTCTCCTATCGTCCACCAGCCAAACAGCTCGTCCGCTTCAAACGGCGCCCTTGACAGGCATCTGGGATCCTTCTGCGTCAGGAAATACAGCATCGACGTATTTCCGGTAATGATAACTGTCTCAATGGCCTCTGCACTTTCTCCTGCGTGTTCTGCCAGCTCTGTAAGCAGGCACGACACTGCCTCCCGGACGACTGCCGCAAGTTTATCTGCTTTTCCCTCCAGAGAAGCTTCTATCCGGCTGATGACATCCGCTCCGAACACGGACTGCGGATTCCATGCGCCCATCGTTCCGACAGCCCTGCCTTCCCGATAAAGGACGGCTGCAATTGTCGTTGTACCGATATCCACCGCCGCGCCGAGATGACGGTAGAGCCGCGCGCCGGGCGCAGCTTCTGCAGACGGCGCAGCGCTGGTGCGCTCTGACGGCTGCGCTGCGACGGCGCGCTCTGACGGCGGAGCAGGCGACATGCTGGCGGCGTAGGCAACTGTCGGCGCAGACGGCGTGCTTACACAAATCGTCTCATCCCCGTCTGCTTCCTGCCGCAGCGCATCGATTTTCCCGTCCGGCACTGCTTTCAGAAAGCAGGCAAGCCGGATTCCCTGCGCAAGACGCTCGGCTCCAAGAAATTTTTTTTCCGTCTCAGACGGCGCTGCAAAACCTCCCTCCGCATACACCATACACTTCCCGCAGGCATGCCGTCCGCCGCAGGGCATCTCCACACCATGTGATTTTTTCAGCAAACTGCTGACTGTTGTTCCCAGCTCTGTGAAAAGAGCTTCTCCATTGATCCAAAAACGGATTTTTTCTCTCTTGTCTGTCATTTTTTATCCTGTCCTATCAAACAGGCTCCGAACCGTCTGTTTTCTGCCTGCCAGCCAACAGTCCGGTCTCCTATTTGTCCTTTGCTTCATATGATGTCGGGGTCAAAAGCCCCCGACCTTGATGCCTGCGGATTGTTCCGTGCTGCGCACTCCCACAATCCGGAGGGCTTCCTTATTGACTGTATTTCCAAAATGATATCCCATCGCACCGATAGATGCAAGCGGATTTGTCATCTCAGTCGCAGTGTTGCCGCAGAATAAAATCAGGGCGTGCAAAAAATGATTTCTCATCCTTCACACGCCCTGATTATTTCCGATAATCCTTTATTTTCCCGCGAAACACGCAGATATTTTTCATTCGCCCTTTAACAGGCTGCTGTCCTCGAAGTAATTGATCTTCATCGCTGCCTTGACATCCTTTAAGGTTTCCGCAGCCTTTGCTTCTGCAACCTCACTGCCCTTTTTCAGAATGTCGTAAACATCAGTCAGATGCTCTTCCCAGTATTTTCTTCTCTCACGGATCGGCGCAAGCTCAGACTGCATAACGTTGTTTAAGAACTTCTTCACTTTGACGTCGCCCAGACCGCCCCGCTGATAATGTGCTTTCAATTCGTCCAGATTCTGGTAATCCGGTAAAAACTCTGCAAAATGCTCCGGTCTGCAGAACGCATCCAGATAGATAAATACAGGGTTTCCGTCTACGTTGCCGGGATCCTCCACACGCAAATGGTTCGGATCTGTGAACATGCTCATAACCTTTTTCTTCACATCTGCTTCTGTGTCGGACAGATAGATACAGTTGCCAAGGGATTTGCTCATCTTCGCCTTGCCGTCGATACCGGGCAGTCTTAGGCATGCCTTATTGGAGGGCAGGATGATTTCGGGCTCTGTCAGGGTGTCCCCATAAACGCTGTTGAACTTATGTACGATTTCCTTACACTGTTCCAGCATCGGCAGCTGGTCTTCGCCAACCGGAACAGCGGTTGCACGGAATGCAGTAATGTCCGCAGCCTGGCTGATGGGATAGCAGAAAAATCCAACCGGAATGCTTGCTTCGAAATTACGCATCTGGATCTCTGCTTTAACGGTAGGGTTTCTCTGTACTCTGGAAACCGTTACCAGATTCATATAGTAAAAGGTCAGCTCTGTCAGCTCCGGAACCATCGACTGAATGAAAATCGTTGCCTTTTCCGGATCAAGGCCGCATGCCAGATAATCCAGCGCTACCTGTAAAATGTTCTGACGTACCTTTTCCGGATGCTCTGCATTGTCTGTCAACGCCTGTGCATCCGCAATCATAATATAAATCTCGTCAAACTGACCGGAATTCTGCAGTCTTACACGCTCCTTCAAAGAGCCTACATAATGGCCCACATGAAGACGTCCTGTGGGGCGATCCCCCGTTAAAATAATCTTTTTGCTCATATGCCTGTCCCTCTCGCTTCTCTTGGGATACTACAGTGCTCTCTGCAGCCTGCCGCATCCTGATAAACCTGCAGTCTGTTGGTTTCAACAGCTGCAGCTCTTTCCAATTATATCCCGTAAAAAGCACAGAGTCAACAGTTGCGTATATTCGCATCTGTTGACTCTAAACAGGTTACAGTTCTGTGGTTCAACCTGCGCCGATCAGTCCTCGTGTTTCGCACTGCGCCGCTGGATCCACTTTACAAGCTCCACGATGGGAACTACCAGCACACTCAAAAGTAGTGCAACGAGATACTCTGCAGGCTCCACACTCGTAAAGCCAAATGCCCCGGCAAGCAGCGGGATCTCACACACTGCAGTGGTTGCAAGCAGCGAAACCACTGCTGCTCCAAGCAGAAGCCAGTTTTTTGAGCCAAGCTTGAAAATACTTCCTCTCTGGGAACGCATATTCATGCTGTGGAAAATTTCCGCCATTGACATTGTGACAAACGCCATCGTAGTGCCATGGGCGCTGTTTGTGATGGTCCACTCTCCGGTTTCCATGAAATGTCCGATAAAATAGGAAACCATGACAAGTGCTGTTACCAAAAGTCCCTGATAAGCAATATCAAAGCCCATTCCATCTGCAAAAATCCCGGCCTTCGCATCTCTGGGTTTGCGCTTCATAATGTTCGGCTCTGCCTTTTCCGTACCAAGTGCCAGCGCCGGGAAGCAATCCGTTACAAGATTGATCCACAGAAGATGCACCGGCTGCAGAATCGTAAAGCCCAGAAGTGTCGCAAAGAAAATACTCAGCACTTCACTCATATTGGAGCCTAACAGAAACTGGATTGCCTTCCGGATGTTGTCATAGATTCTGCGGCCCTCTTCCACCGCGCCGACAATCGTTGCAAAATTATCGTCCGCCAGCACCATATCTGCCACATTTTTGGTCACGTCCGTTCCTGTGATGCCCATTCCGATGCCGATGTCCGCAGCCTTGATGGAGGGCGCGTCGTTAACGCCGTCACCGGTCATTGCCGTCACATAGCCGGCATTTCTCCAGGCGTTTACGATACGGGTCTTGTGCTCTGGCTGTACGCGGGCATAAACGCTGATGTTCCGGAACTTCTCTGCAAATTCTGCATCGTCCATTTTTTCCAGCTCTGCTCCGGTCACTGCCAGGCTGCCATCCTGTAAAATACCAAGCTCTTTTGCAATCGCTGCTGCCGTATCCACATGGTCGCCCGTGATCATAACCGGTCGGATACCCGCTTCCCGACATTCGTCAATTGCTGCCTTTACCTCCGGACGCACCGGATCAATCATGCCGCACAGTCCCAAAAAGCAAAGCTCCTGCTCCAGCAGATCCGCATCCTCGCTTTCCGGTTTTTTCGTCCAGACTCTCTGTCCACATGCCAGCACACGCAGTGCCCGATCTGCCATGGACTTATTTGCCTGCAAAACCTTTTTCCGATATTCTTCTGTCATGGGCAGAAGCTGTCCATCCTCCAGATAAAATGCACAACGGGTGAGAACCACATCCGGCGCCCCTTTTGTAAACTGAATGTAATCGTCCTTGCGTTTATGGACTGTGGACATCATTTTCCGTCCGGAATCAAAGGGAGCCTCCATCACACGGGGCATACTCTGTTTTAAAAGATTCTTATCCTGCCCGATCCGGTTCGCCCAGACAACCAGGGCAGCCTCAGTCGGTTCTCCTGTCACGCTACCGTCTGCATCCAGCTCTGCATCACTGCACAGTGCCATTGCTGCCGAAAGCTCCTTCTCTTCTGCTCCGAAGGAATCTACAACTGTCATCTGGTTCTGCGTCAGCGTTCCGGTCTTATCCGAGCAGATCACCTGGGCACAGCCAAGGGTTTCCACTGCAGTCAGCCGGCGGATGATCGCGTTTCGTTTTGACATGTTCGTTACACCGATGGAAAGTACCACTGTCACAACTGCCGCAAGTCCTTCCGGGATCGCCGCCACTGCAAGGGAAACCGCAATCATAAAGGAGTTCAACGCAACCTCAAAATTCAGGCTGCCTGCCCGAATCATCTGAATCGCAAAAACCAGTACGCAGATTCCGATCACCAGCTTTGTCAACACCTTCGAAAGCTGTGTCAGTTTTCTCTGCAGCGGTGTCTGTCCTTCCTGTGCCTGAGACAGCGCATCCGCAATTTTTCCCATTTCCGTATCCATACCAGTGGCCGTTACGACTGCCACAGCACGTCCATATACGATCGTGCTTCCCATATAGACCATATTTTTACGGTCGCCAAGGGGCACATCCCGTTCCCCGTCTGCCAAAAAGATCTGATCGATCAGCTTCGTGACCGGCACGGATTCTCCTGTCAGTGCAGCTTCCTCTGCTTTCAGGCTTGCGCTTTCCAGAATCCTTGCATCCGCCGGAACCGCATCCCCTGCTTCCAGACAGATGATATCCCCCACCACAAGGTCTTTGCTCAAAATCGAGGACATTTTCCCGTCCCGCACAACCTTTGAGGTGGCCGCTGCCATGTCCTGCAGCGCTTCGATCGCCTTTTCCGCCTTGCTTTCCTGATACACACCCAGCACGGCATTGATCAGGACCACTGCCAGGATAATGATGACATCCGCAAAGCTGTCATTTTCCAGGACTGCAAGCACACCGCTGATGGCCGCTGCCGCCAGCAGGATCACGATCATCGGATCTGCCACCTGTTCCGCAAACCGGCGCAGCAGGGATTTTCCCTTCGCCGCTTTTAACTCATTTGCTCCGTTCTGCAAAAGCCGCTCTGCCGCTTCTTTTTCCGTCAGGCCGCTTTTTTGGCTGTTCAGCTCCTGCAGTACCTGTTGTGAGTCTTCACAATAATACTTCATTCTTTTTCCTCCCGATGGTGTTTTTCGTACAATAGATCTCACACTTCGTGATCGCTCTATTGTCTTATACACTAGACCTCTCACTTCGTGATCCTCTATTGTCTTAAATCACAAAAGACCCAAATACTGCTTTTCAAAAAGAAAACAGTATCTGAGTCTCGCAATTTAAAACAAGCCAGATCGGCATAGGATCGGGGTTGTTGACTTGTTACGCTGATGCAAAGGCGATCCGCCGGCTCTGTTCCATCCCAGCAGCTGCACTTGCTGCGCTCGCTACTCCCTCACAGGGAATTTTGTTTAGCAGTAAGGTTATCATATGCAAAGTCTTCTGTCAATATACATGCCGGTAAAGTTTTGGTGAAATTTTTTGTCCTCTTTCGCTGCGGTTTGACCGGAAATCCTTGTTTTACAGCCGTTCCACCAATGCGCCGCCTGCGCGCAGCACCCCATTCTCATAACCTCTTGCAAACAGCACGCTGCCCTCTGTCTCCACATCGGTCTCTTTTCCGGATGCGTTCAACACAACCCGAAGCCTGCTGCCCTCTGCCCCGGTTTTGACATATTCCACCACCCGGTCAGAGCTGTTATTATTTTCAAATGTGATTTCCATACTGCGGGCCGCAGGCTCTTTTCGAAGGGCTATCAGCTGCTTTACCTGCTCCGTAATCTCTGCATAGTTTCCCTGTTCGATCTGATCCCAGGGCATACAGCGTCTGCAATCCGGGTCAGCGCCGCCCTCTATCGCGATTTCCGTTCCATAATAGATACAGGGACTTCCAGGCATTGTAAAGAGCATTGCAAGCTGCTGGAAAAAGAGATCCTGATTTCCACCTGTCTGATGGATCAGCCGATCTGTATCATGGGAATCCAGAAGGTTAAACAAAACCTCTGTCGTCTGACGCATATAACGCACCAGATTTTCATGGATCGCCTCTTCCAGATCCGATTTCGTCTTTTCCGGCTGATACCAAAACTCCCGGATGGCTACAGCAAAGGGATAGTTCATAACGGCGTCGAATTCGTCCCCGCCAAGCCACGGCATTGCGTCATGCCAGATTTCCCCCAGCAGATAAAAATCCGGTTTTAACTGCTTTGTCATCTGCCGCAGCTCACGGCAGAACAGATGGGAAATTTCGTTTGCAACATCTAACCGAAGTCCATCAATGTCAAATGTCTCAATCCAATAACGAACGGTATCCAAAAAATAGTCCCGCACCTTTTTTTCACTCGTATTGAGCTTTGGCATCCGCTCCGCAAAGGCAAAGGAATAATAGCGTCCATCCCGGGTGCTGCCCTCCTGCTCCCGACAGGGCCAGCGATTGATCATAAACCAGTCATAATAGGGGGACTTAGGCCCCTTTTCCATCACATCCCGCCACGGTAAAAAGTTACTGCCGCAATGGTTGAATACACCGTCCAACATCACGCGGATGCCTCTGTCATGAGCCTCCTTAACGAGCAGCTTCATAGTCTTTTCATCTCCGAAGCCCGGATCGATCTTCCGGTAATCTGTCGTATCATATTTATGACTTGAGGGAGATTCAAACACCGGCGTCAGATACAGTCCGGTAATACCAAGCTCCTGTAAATAAGGAAGCTTCTGACGAATTCCATCCAGATCGCCGCCGTAAAAATCGAGATTACTTACGGTATGGTATCCCCAGGGCTTTACCCAGTCCGGATCATTTTCTTTGTTGCCGTTGCAAAAGCGCTCCGGAAAAATCTGATACCAGACCGTCTCCCGCACCCACTTTGGCGTCACGTTGATATCCACCAAATTCATCCACGGAAACGTAAAGCACTGTCCCAGCTGTCCGTTTTTCACATCCTCTGGCGAATGAAAGCCATCCTCAAAATAAAAGACCCGTTCTGCTCCTGCCTGCAGCTCGAAGAAATACCGGCACCGTTTATAGGGAGGCTGCACGGGAATTTCCCACCAGAGGTGCTGGGGCAGACGCATTTTTGTCACGATCTCCTCCCGACTGCCTTCCCAAGCCTCGTTTCCGCCCAGAATACCAGTAGAAAACGGGTCTCCATAATGAATCCAAACCTGTTCCACTTCTTCTCCGGTCTGCAGCCCTACCATCAAAATTTCCTCATTCAATGCATAGCAAAACTGCTGTGACGCTCTATGATAAACCGCTTCTAAATGAATCATGTTCAGACCTCCTTTTTCTAGGCTGCATCCTTTTAAACTGCAGCCGATCTCATTTCAATGCATTTCCAGTCCATACTTTTCCTGCAGCTGCAACAGGGTGATGTCGTGTTGAATATGCTCCGACAAAATTTTCACCATCAGCCCATTGTTGCTGACCGTACCGCTCCAGTTGGCAAATGCACCGCAGTCCGCTGTCAGCGTCATCTGCCTGTCTGTCACAAGCATCAGACGGGAGGGCTGATGTGCTGTCAGCATTCCTCCGTGGGTATAAAACTCCACATCCTCCCGGTTCAGTCCAAGATCATAAAAGGAAAACGCAACGATCCGCACGCCTTTTTTCTTTAGCCGATGGAAGGTCTCTGCAAAACAGGAAAGATCAAAATCCGCATTCAGATAAACCTCCTCCCGGGCATCCTCCAGAAGCTTCCCTGCCCTTGCTATCGCCGTTTCAAAGCCCCGGAATACGAAATGCACCTCCGGCTGCTTCGCCGTCTCATATTCTTCCAGCTGTTGCCTGGCAAGAGAAAGGTTTGCTGTCATTTCCGCCTGCATCCGCCCCAAAAGCACCTCCGGCTCCTGGGCGGCATACAGTGCTGTCTGATCCGGAACCAGCTCCACCATTCCCTTATCCAGCATGTGCTCCAGCGCATTGTAAATAGAAGGGCGTGCAATTGCGATTTTTTTTGCCAGCTGATAGGCAGACATGGGCTCAGAACCGATCAATGCCATATAAATCTGTGCTTCCAGCCTTGAAAAATTCAGACGTTCCAGTGTTTCCTGCAGCTTCATCGTCCGTTTTCCTTTCGTTGTATATTTTATGCAACTATATATAGCATAAACTTTTGCCCTATGCAAGTATTTTTTTGATTTTCTGGAAAAGGAAGAACATTCGGCGCGGCTCTTCCGAAAAATGGGAACCAACAATAGAATGCACGCTCTGCGAGCATTCTATTGTCATGAAAAAAGGAGCGGCCGACAGTTTTGACCGCTCCCTCTTTCGTATTTTATTAGTTACAGTTCACTCGTACCTTTTTATAAGCAGATTTCATGCTCGCATGAAAATCTGCTTACAAAAAGGTACGAAGGGAGCGCCACTTTATGAGCAAAAATGAGCTGCGAAGCAGCGGAGAGCGTCGAAGACGCGGTTCATGACAATAGAATGTTCGCGGAGCGTACATTCTATTGTATTGCGAATGGCGCATGTGAACTGTAACTTTTATTGCATGCGCTGTATTTTTACAGGTATCTCATCTTTCTCACCGTCTGCACAAACTCTGTATTGGTTTTCGTTTTTGCAAACAGATCCAGCACCTTATCCACAGCTTCATCGGATTTCATACCATTCAACGCGCGGCGCACCACGTTGATCGCTTCCATCTCTTCTGCACTCAGCAGCAGATCTTCTCTTCTCGTGCTGGTTTTGGGGATGTCGATGGCAGGGAAAATTCTGCGTTCAGACAGCTTTCGATCCAGCACAAGCTCCATATTACCGGTTCCTTTAAATTCCTCGTAAATGACATCGTCCATTCTGGATCCGGTGTCCACCAGTGCAGTGGCCAGAATCGTCAGGCTTCCGCCCTCGCGCATATTGCGGGCTGCACCAAAAAAGCGCTTCGGCATATGTAATGCCGCCGGGTCAATACCACCGGACAGGGTACGTCCGCTGGGCGGAACCACCAGGTTGTAGGCACGGGTCAGACGGGTAATACTGTCTAACAGGATCATAACGTCTTTTTTATGCTCCACCAGACGCTTTGCACGCTCAATAACCATTTCAGAAACTCGTTTATGATGTTCCGGTAATTCGTCAAATGTGGAATAGATCACTTCAACGTTCGGCCCTGCCACCGTCTCCTTCATGTCCGTTACCTCTTCCGGGCGTTCATCAATCAGGAGAATAATCAGATGCAGGTCCGGATAATTTTTCTTTACCGACATGGCCACTTCTTTTAACAAGGTGGTCTTACCAGCCTTCGGCGGGGACACGATCATACCTCTCTGTCCTTTGCCGATGGGGCTTAACAGATCCATGACCCGCATCGCCACCGGGCAGCCGAAGCGTTCCATTTTCAGTCTGCTGTTCGGAAAGATCGGCGTCATATCTTCAAAGTTGCTTCGTCTGGATGCTTCCTCTGTGGTATAACCATTGATCGTCTTGACATAAAGCAGGGCGGAGAATTTTTCATTCTGTGTCCGCACTCTGGTATTTCCCTCTAAAATATCGCCTGTCCGCAAATTGAACCGGCGGATCTGGCTGGGTGCCACATAAATATCATTTTCTCCCGGCATATAATTATCCGAGCGGATAAAGCCATAGCCCTCAGCCATGACCTCCAGGATACCCTTTACCGTGATGCCGCTGTCCAGCTCTGTCGGGAACTTGTCTTCCTCTGGACTCTGGATCGGTGCAGTTCCTCGATTATACGGACTGTTGTAGCGCTCATTATAACGGGGTGCAGGAGCACTCACACGGTTCTGCGCCTCTTCTGCCACAGGCGCAGCAGCACGGGGCGCTGCAGCTGCAGTATTTTCCCGCGCACCATTGTTGTCACGGCTTCCTGTCCGTGCGTTATTATTATAAGAACCATTGCTGCCGGAGGAACCATTATTATAGGAACTATTGTTCTGCCGGTAGGTCCGATGGCTTCTCTCTCCGTCCCCTTCCCGATGTCCGTTCTCCAGGCTGCCGGAACGCCTTGCGGTTCTCTGCTGCCGTCTTTCTTCCCGATCCCCTGCTCTGCTCTCCGGTTCCGTCCCACTGTCATGAGGATCCTGCTTTTCTGCTGCGCCTCTCTTCGGAGCATCTTCCCGCTCTGCTGCGCCCTTCTTCGGAGCATCCTCCCGCTCTGCTGCGTCCTTCTCCGTGGCATCCTTGCGCTCTGCCGCGTCCCTCTTCGGAGCATCCTTGTGCTCTGCCGCGTCCTTCTCCGGGGCATCCTTGCGCTCTGCCGGGCGGTTCTCCGGGACGCTGCGTTCTGTTTTGATTTCTGCATTCTCCTGGGCATCCAACCTCAGCATCGCATCAATGACATCCGCCTTTTTCATTGTAGAAAGTCCTTTTATCCCCCTTGCTTTTGCAATCTCCTTCAGATCATGCACTGCCAGAGATTCATATTTTTCTCTTATCATTTTTTCCTCTCATTTCTGCGCACGCTTTTTGCGCATGTCGAGTTTGTGTCAAGTGCGCGCAGACACAAATCTCGCGATTGAAAAATTTTATTTTTCAATCTTTACTCCTTTTACTGCCATCGTGATTCGTCCCTGATTTTCATACGGAATTCTACATGAAACGATCTTTTTGAAATGCGCCAGAACATCCCGATCCGGGAAACAGCGGTCTTTTGTCAGAAATCAAAAGTGCCTGTCATTTTAGTGAATTTTATTACACATCGGAGACACAAGTCAAACGTCTCCTTCTGTTTCGCTCATTGTACCACACTCAAAACAGAATAGGAAGATTTTTTCCTTGATTCACTCAAATAAATCAGATATGATGATATACAGAGAGCTACGAATGGCGCGTATGCCCCGACATCATCATTCCTTATTAAATAAAAAAGAAAGCAGGCAAATCAAATGACAAATCAGGAAAAAGCGCTGGAACTGCATGAGAAGCTGCAGGGAAAGCTTGAAACCGTTTCCAAAACACCCGTCCGCACCCGTGAAGACCTTGCACTTGTCTATACTCCCGGCGTTGCGGAGCCTTGTAAGGTCATTGCAAAAGACCCGGCTGCCGCTTACACCTATACGATGAAAGCAAACACTGTAGCTGTTGTTTCCGACGGTTCCGCCGTACTGGGACTCGGCAATATCGGTCCGAAGGCCGCTATGCCCGTTATGGAAGGCAAGGCTGTCTTATTTAAAGAATTCGGCGGTGTCAACGCAGTTCCCATCTGCCTGGATACTCAGGACACGGAAGAGATCATCAAAGCTGTTACCTGGCTTGCTCCCGCTTTTGGCGGCATCAATCTGGAAGATATCAGTGCACCCCGCTGCTTCGAAATCGAAGAGCGCTTAAAAGAGACTCTGGATATCCCTGTTTTCCACGATGACCAGCACGGAACTGCTATTGTTGTACTCGCCGGCATCATCAATGCCCTAAAGGTAGTCGGTAAGAAAAAGGAAGACTGCCGCGTTGTTGTAAACGGCGCAGGAAGTGCAGGAGTTGCCATCACCCGCCTGCTGATAACCTACGGCTTTTCCAATATCATTATGTGCGATAAATCCGGCATTCTCTGCGATGGCGCAGAGGGCTTAAACTGGATGCAGGAAAAGATGGTAAAACGCACCAATCTGGCTCACGAAACCGGTTCCCTTGCAGATGCTTTAAAGGGTGCTGATATTTTCGTCGGCGTTTCCGCTCCAGGTATTGTGACGGAAGAGATGGTGGCTTCCATGAATTCCGATGCTATCCTGTTTGCAATGGCTAACCCCGTTCCTGAAATCATGCCTGATCTCGCAAAAAAAGCAGGGGCACGCGTTGTCGGCACCGGACGCAGCGATTTCCCGAACCAGGTAAACTACGTTGTCGCATTCCCCGGCATCTTCCGCGGTGCTCTGGAAGGACATGCAAAACAGATCACCGATAAAATGAAGCTGGCTGCCGCTAATGCCATCGCAGCCCTCGTTTCTGACGAAGAATTAAACGAAAACAATATCATGCCAGAGGCATTCGATCCCAGAGTTGCGGACGTTGTTGCAGATGCAGTCAAGAAAAACATCCGCTGATCTCTGGCACCAGAAGCCCTACTATTCGCTGGACGCCTGGTGTAAAAATACATACGGACGGAAGCTTTACAAGGCCGCACTGAATATCGGCTGTACCTGTCCCAACCGGGATGGCACCCTCGATACAAGAGGCTGCATTTTCTGCTCTGCAGGCGGAAGCGGCGATTTTGCTGCTTCCCGGCAGCTTTCTGTAACAGATCAGTTAAATCAGGCCAAGGCACTTCTGTCCTCCAAATGGACACCGGAACCCGGCAAGCCGTCTCTGATCGCCTATTTTCAGGCATATACCAACACGTATGGCGATCCGGACAGACTGCTTTCCTGTTATGAAGAAGCACTTTCCTCCCCGGAGGTCGCAGGCATTTCCATTGCGACGCGCCCGGATTGTCTTTCCGATATCATTCTGGAGGGACTTGACCGCCTCCGGTTGCTGTATCCTGACCGGTTTATCTGGATCGAGCTTGGTCTGCAGTCCATTCATGACCACACTGCAGCAAGGATCCGCCGGGGATATCCGACCTCCGTATTTTATGATGCTGCAGCAAAGCTCCATGCCAGAAGGCTTCCCTTTATCGTCCATCTGATCCTCGGACTCCCCGGGGAAACCCGGCTTGACCTGCTGGAAAGCATCCGTGCCGTCAATCAGGTGCATCCCTTTGGTGTCAAGCTGCAGCTTCTCCATATTTTAAAGGGAACAGATCTTGCCCTGCTTTATGAAGCCGGAAAGCTTCCTGTACTGACACAGGAAGAATATCTCGATCTGCTGACAAGCTGTATCGCTGCACTTTCTCCGGATATCTGCCTCCACCGGGTCACCGGAGACGGTCCCCGCAAGCTCCTGATCGCGCCCCAGTGGAGTCTTTCGAAACGAAACGTCTTAAACGGGCTGCATGCCCTTATGAAACAACGAAATCTCAGACAAGGGGATAATTATGAACCAGGAACCTCTTACACTCTATAAACTGATCGTTCTTTATCTGCTCAACAAAGTATCCTTCCCACTCACAATGGCGCAGGTCAGCGATCTCATTCTGGAAAAAGAATATACCAGCTATCTGACACTGCAGCAGGTTATCAATGAGCTGGCGCAGGCCGGGCTGATCACTGCCAAAACACTGGTCAACCGCACCCATCTGCAGATCACGGAGGAGGGCCGCAATACCCTTTCCTATTTTGAGAACCGCATCAGTGACGCAATCAAGACAGACATCGGCGAATATCTTAAAAAAAATGAACTGGAAATGCGCAACGAATCTTCGATCCAGAGCAACTACTATAAGGCTGTCAACGGGGAATTCGAAACAGAGCTGACTGCAGTGGATAAGGACGTCAACCTGGTGACCATCCGCCTTACGGTTCCTACAGAAGAGCTCGCAATTTCCATTTGCGAAAACTGGCAAAAAAATAACAGGGAGATTTATCAGTATCTGACAACCGCCCTGTTTTAAAGTATGTTATTGCAGCATCTCCCGGATCACACTGCCATCTGTTTTTCCGAGGTCTATCTCCAAAAGTGCTGCCAATGTCGCGCCCTCATCCCAGAGCGCGATATTTTTTTCTACCCTGGCACCAGCTCTTACACTGCATCCCGACATTGCAAAAAAGGTCTGATAGTCTGCCTCACCCGGCAGATACCCGTGGGTCCCCTTCATGCCATGTGCGCAGTCTTTTTCTGCTGCCGTCAGCTGTTCCCATTCGTCCAGAAAAAACCATCCTTCCTTTGCTTCCAGCATCAGAAAGCAGTTTTCGTCTGCGCCCATATTTGCTGCCTCTTCCCGGGTCAGAATCCTTTCGATTCCAAAATCCTCCCGTCCTTTCAGCGTCTCCAGCACTTTTCTTGTACGCTTTTGCACTTCTGCATTGTTTTCTACAGACGGATGCAAATAGATATAGCAGCTTCCGTCACAGTTTTTTGCATAGGCCTTCCAGCTTTTGATCCTGCCGTTGCGGACCGTCAGCAAGCCGGCTTTCCACAGTGCATGATTGACGAAGGCAACCTTGTCCACATCCTTCTGATAATGATCCCCCAGAAGCACGACCGTCGTGCTCTCCATCTCTCCGGTTTCCTCCAGTGCCCTTACAATCTCGCCCAGACGCTTATCGTGGCGCTTAAGAGCTTCTTTTGCCTCCTTACTCTCCACGCCATAGAGATGTCTGTTCGCATCCACATCCGTCAGATGCAGCAAAAACAGCTGCGGATTGTATTTGTAGATCGTATCCAGCGCGCATGCCTGAATAAAATTGTCCAGCTGAGGCTGTGCGATCCCGTTTCGCAACTGTCCGAAGCGTTTGTTCAGATCCAGCTGATAAAACAACGGACCGTTCGTCGCATTCATCAGGATCTGATTTTGCCATTTGCGTGTCACCATAATCTCCGGCACATAGTAGTCCATCCTGCTGCCTGCTGCAACAGGCCACAAAAGCCCGGCCGTCGTCATTCCCTTTTTCTTCGCTTCGTCATAAAGCGTCGTGCTGCGGATCCATTTGCGATGATAAAGCCAGTCCGGATCCTTCCGGTTGGGCTGGATTTTTGTGTTGTTCACAATCCCGTGATTTTTCGGCATCCGCCCTGTCACAATGGATGTATGGGCCGGATAGGTCAGGGACGGACACACACTGTTTACATGGCTGCACAGCGCCGCCTGTTCAAAAAAACGCTGAAAATTCGGCAGGGTCTGTAAATATTCCAGGTCCTTTGCTCCGACCGCATCAAAGGACACGATCATGACCCGCTTTGGTATCTGTTTCATTGCTCTTCTCCATCCTGCGGCTTTTGTTCTGTCTTAGCCGCTTCCCTGCGTATCCGCTGCATGTGCTCTTTGATTTTTACTTCATATCCCATCCCACCGGGCTGATAAAACTCTCTTCCGGACAGCTCATAAGGTAAATACTGCTGTCTGACATAGTGGTTTGGATAATCGTGTGCATATTTATAATCTTTTCCGTGTCCCAATTTTGCTGCTCCTTTATAATGGGCATCCTGCAAATGCACCGGAATCGCCAGATTTCCGGTTTCTTCCACCGTCTTCATTGCAGACGCAATGGCGTTGACCGCTGCGTTGCTTTTCGGCGCGCATGCAATGTAGGCCGCCGCCTGTGCCAGAATAATCTGCGCCTCCGGCATGCCCACCCGCTCTGCTGCCAGGGATGCAGAAACCGCTACCTGCAGCGCTGTCGGATCTGCATTGCCAACATCCTCCGACGCACAGATCATCATCCTGCGGGCGATAAATGTCACGCTTTCCCCGGCATACAGCATCCGCGCCAGATAATAAACCGCCGCATCCGGATCGGAGCCCCGCATACTCTTGATAAATGCCGAAATCGTATCGTAATGATTATCGCCTGTTTTGTCGTATTTTACTGCACGTTTTTGAATACATTCCTGGGCAACCTCCAGGGTCAGATGGATTTTTCCATCCTCTGAGCGCTGTGTCGTCATTACGCCAAGCTCTACTGCATTCAATGCCGCACGTGCATCTCCGCCTGCAATATCCGCCAGAAACTCCAGCGCATCCGGCTCTATCTGTGCCTGATAGGCACCCATTCCTCTCTGATCATAGACTGCCCGTCGGATCAGTTCTTCGATATCTTCCTTTGAAAGCGGCTTGAGCTCAAAAATAACCGAACGGGACAGTAGCGCTCCGTTTACCTCAAAATACGGATTTTCCGTCGTCGCACCGATCAGGATCAGGGTTCCATCCTCCACAAAGGGAAGCAGATAGTCCTGCTGACTCTTGTTGAACCGATGGATCTCATCAATGAACAGGATCGTCTTTTTTCCAAACATTCCACGGTTGTCCTTTGCCTTTGCGACAACCTCTTCCATATCCTTTTTGCCTGCCACAGTTGCATTGATCTGCATAAACTCCGCGCTGGTCGTATTCGCGATCACCCTCGCAAGAGTCGTTTTGCCCGTTCCGGGCGGTCCGTAAAAAATGATGGAGGAAAGCTTGTCCGCCTGAATCGCACGGTACAAAAGCTTGTCCTTTCCGATAATGTGCTGCTGCCCGACTACCTCATCCAGCGTCCGGGGCCGCAGCCTTGCCGCCAGCGGCGCTTCCTTTTCCTGATTGGTCTGTCTCATATAATCGAAAAGATCCATGTCCCCTTATTGTACCTCCACTTTCATGTTCGGCCACACCTTCTCAATCCGCTCGTCAGGGTAATTGATGTCAAAGAATGTGTCGATCACGCTCTTCTTTTCCGCCCGCACAGTTCCTGTGGTGCTTTCCGTGCCTACGACAGTCCCTGCGTCCATACTGCTCTCCTGCACCGCCGCGCTATCCTGCCGTTCCACATAGCGTACCATGGCGCCTGCTGAAATCACCGCATCGCAGCTCATCAGCACGATAACTGCCCAGGTCGCAATTTTTGCTCCAAGGGGCGGCAGCTTTTCGATCCATCCGCTGATCGTCGGATAACAAATTTTTACCCAGACAACGGATAACAACCCCCAGAAAATGCAATACAGCAGGTTGGTTCTCCCGCCGATATTAAAGGGCATGTCACTGTAATCCCAGAATGTAGTCCCGAGAAAAATCTCTGTAAATACGCTGCACAGATATTCATATACGCCGCCCAGCACACTGCCCGCCAGGAAAATATAACGATCCTCTTTTCCGGCAAGCCGCTGCAATACAACTGTCAAAATGACCGCACCGAAGCCCCAGACAATACTGAAGGTGCCGTAAATTACGCTGGACCGGCTCATCCATACGCCTCCCGTCACCCTGCAGAACAGCGTTTCGATCAGATCTCCGAGAAATGCACAGATCATAAATACCCAGATCAGCTTATCCACACAGACGCCTCTTGCAAAGACATATCGTTCTGCCCGATCTGCCTCCTCCAGAGCTTCCATCTCCGGGTATGCACGGTTTAACCGCTTCCAGACTGCATGATAGATCTTGCCTCCGAGCTTTTGCTTGACTTCCTTTTGTTCCTGCAGAAGTCTCCCCTGGGTTTCCTTCAGCTCTGTCAGGCTCCTGCTTTTCCTGACTGCAATCAGAATCGACACCAGGTCGGCAGCCATCAGCCCAAAGCCGACTATGTCTATGATCCGCAGCACAATTGTCGGAATCATCGAAAACAGGATAAAGACCGGAGGATGCAAAAGCAGCACCGCCGTCATCACAACTGCTGCCTTGATCAGCGAAAGGAGCACACTCTTTTTCTTCCCGCCAAACAGTGTCACATCCTCGTAATTCCACAAATGCTTTTTCCAGATTTTGGCTGCGATCCCTCCGGAAAAATATTCCACAACGGACACGACCATCCAAGTGGTCAGAAACTGCAGCAGCCATTTTGTCCCCTGCTCCGGCAGCAAAAGGATCAGAATATCCATCATTATGCCATATTCCGGACAAAGGGGCAGACTGAAAAATCCGCGGTTGCAAAATCTTCTTTCTTTTACTGCAAAAAAGGCAACCTCCAGTGCCCATCCGATAAAGCTGTACAGCAGCAGATAAATTGCCAGCTCTGTGTAGGTATATTGCATTCTTTCCACTCATTTCTGCGCACGCTTTTTTCGCATGTCGAGTTTGTGTCAAGTGCGCGCAGACACAAATCTCGTGATTGAAACATTTTTTTCAATCTGTGTAACTGTTCAGTACCCTCACAGTTACCAATCTGTTTTCTTTCGTTCTAAACCTGACCATGGATTACGAAGTAGGATTGTTGGAGTGCGCAGCACGGAACAATCCGCAGGCATCAAGGTCGGTGCAAAAGCTTCCACATTTGATTATAACAACTATTTTCCCTGCTGTACATGTTGGATTTCATCCAACTGTTCGATTTTATCCAACTATTGGATTTCAGGATACCAGCATTATTTCTTCGACTGTCACAAAGACATAGCCTTGGCTTTGCAGCTCATCCACAATAAAAAGTGCCGCCTCAATACTGGAAGCATATTCATCATGCAGCAGGATAATCGCATTTTCCCGCGCTTTGGACAAGATTCGCTTTTCAACATTGGTGCTGCTTTGACTGCACCAGTCCAGGGGATCGATCGTCCACAGCACCGGGAACATATTCAGCTCCTGTTCGAAGCCTTTGTCCCAGCTTCCATAGGGCGGACGGACAAAAATGGTTTCCGCTCCTGTTATCTCCTTCAATACCTCATTCGTGGAAATCAGCTCCTGTCGAAAGGCTTCCCGGTTATTGCTTGTCAGCTGAATATGACTATAGGTGTGGTTGCCGATCAGATGTCCCTCCTTCTGCATACGCAAAATCAGCTCCGGATATTTTTCTGCATTCTCCCCTGTAACAAAAAAACTGGCTTTTGCGCCCCGCTCTGCCAGGCCGTCCAAAAGTATTTTCGTATAGACCGGATGCGGACCGTCATCAAAGGTAAGGGCGATCTTTTTGGGCTCTGCTGCATCGGATACGCCGCCAGAAGTCTGTATTGCTGCCTTTTCCTTCCCGTTTTTTTCCTCCCCTGTCAGCTGCCCTCCCGCAACAGTTCCAAAAAGCAGCAATCCAACCAGAAAAAGTCCCAGTTGAATTGCTGCCCTTTCATTTCGTTTCTCTTTTTTATGTTCCATGGAAAACCGCCTTTTCCGGTTCCTTCTTTTTAATCTATGCAGCAGAAGCCCTCTATCATTCAGGAAGGACGGCGCAGCAGCACCAAAACCTTATCTGTCTGCAGAAGAGCTGCCGGATTTTGACGGTTCTCGTCCCCGGACTCAGCTCTGAAATTCCAGCTGCCGAAAGCTGTGCCTGAAATAGAGCACCTCCGCCGCAGATGTAATCGCCCAGGAGAAAAAGTAGAGAGAGTACAGCGCCGGAATCGTATGAATCCATACAAAAATGGTATACACCCAGATCACCCGGAACACACAGGAGCCTAAAATAACGATGACCATCGGCACAATGCTCTTTCCGATTCCTCGGGAGGCTGCGATGCTGCAGTCCATAAACGCACTGATCATATAAGAAAATCCCATGATCTTCACACGCTGCATTCCGGCATCGATTACAGCAGGCTCCGTCGCAAACAGCGCCAGAAACTGTCGTCCAAAAATCAGCAGAAGTCCGCCAAAGATCGCACCTGCCGCAAAGGAATAGGTCAGCCCGACGAGATAGCTCTTTTTCGTCCGTTCCCGGTTGCCAGCGCCCCAGTTCTGTCCGATAAAACTGGAACAGCCGGTATAAAACGCTGCCATAATATTAAAAATCAGCGTGTCCGCATTTGCTGCAGCTGCATTTCCGGACACCATCACCGCATCAAAGGAATTGACGCCGGACTGCACAAAAAGGTTCGCGATGGCAAAGATGGCATTCTGGATACCGGTAGGTATGCCAAGCACCAGGATCGCTTTTCCGCAGGCCGGATCCAGTCTGAGCTTCGAAGGGTGCAGCCCACAGTCGTCCGTCCGTCGCAGCAGATGAATCACGATCAGAAGTGCAGATAAATACTGTCCGATCACACTGGCGATGGCCACGCCCTCTGCTGCCATATGGCACACGATAACAAAAAACAGATTTAAAATAACGTTTACAATTCCTGCAATGGACAGATATACCAGCGGACGCTTCGTATCTCCGGTGGCGCTCAGAATACCGTTGCCGCAGTTATACAGTGCCATACCCGGCATGCCCAGTGCATAAATTTTCAGATACAAAACAGCACTGTCCATCAGCTCTTCTTTGGTATGCAGAATTCCAAGCAGTCCCTCTGCAAAGAAAAAACAGGCTGCACCCACAAGCAGACCGACGATCAGACAGATCACAAAGGCGGAATGCACGGTTTTGATCACGGATTCCCTGCGCCTTGCACCCAGCTCATGCGCCATCCGCACATTAACACCGCAGCCCATTCCGATCAGGAAGCCGGTAAACAGCGTGACCAGAAGCGTTGTCGAACCAACTGCCCCCAGTGCCCGGTAATCCGAAAATCGCCCTACCACCGCTACGTCACTCATATTAAACAGCACTTCCAGCACCTGGGAAAATACCAGCGGGCAGCTCAGGAAAAACAAGTTCTTCCAGATCGAACCTGTTGTCATTTCTATTGCTTTTGTTCTCTTTTCTCTCTCCATTCCCCTGTAAAAGCCTTTCTATCCACAGAATCTGCATCAATATGCGCTTTTTCAGGCCGTTTTTCGACCCGTATCTATCACAATACTCGCAGGAGTTGATTTTGTAAAGAGAAAAAGCACCCGGCAGGAGAAACCTCCTCCCGCCGAGTGCTTCTACAGTCTGCAGCTTTAAACGCTATGCTGCTTTTTCTTTGCGACCAGCTCGCCGTTTTCCACTGCGATCAGGATCGTGTCACCCATCTGTACCTGATCTGCCAGGATCAGCTTTGCAGACAGCGTTTCCACATATTTCTGGATATAACGCTTCAACGGACGCGCGCCATAAATCGGATCATATGCGTTGTCTACAATGAACTGCTCCGCATCCGGGCTGAGTTCGATCGAAAGCTGCTTATCTTCCAGACGATGATTCAAGTCTGCGACAATCAGATTGATAATACCGCTGATGTTATCCTTCGTCAGAGGCTTGAACAGGATGATCTCATCCAGACGGTTCAGAAACTCCGGACGGAAGTGACCGCGCAGATCCTTCGTTACCAGCTCTTCTGCTTCCGGCTTAATCGTGCCGTCCGCATCGATGCCATCCAGCAGATAGTTCGCGCCGATATTCGAGGTCATGATCAGAATCGTGTTCTTAAAGTCCACGGTCCTGCCCTGGGAATCCGTAATCCGGCCGTCATCCAGCACCTGCAGCAAAACATTGAAGACATCCGGATGTGCCTTTTCAATTTCATCGAACAGGACAACTGAGTAGGGCTTTCTGCGGACTGCTTCTGTCAGCTGACCGCCTTCTTCATAGCCAACGTATCCGGGAGGCGCTCCGATCAGACGGGACACAGAGTATTTCTCCATGTACTCACTCATATCGATCCGGACCATGTTGTTCTCGTCATCAAACAGGGACGCCGCAAGCGCTTTTGCAAGCTCCGTCTTACCGACACCGGTAGGTCCAAGGAACAGGAACGAACCGATGGGCTTGGTCGGATCCTTGATACCTGCTTTGGAACGGATAATGGCATCCGTCACCTTCGTTACCGCTTCATCCTGACCGATGACTCTCTTATGCAATTCGTCATCCAGATGCAGCGTCTTATTCCGCTCACTTTCTGTCAGCTTTGCAACCGGAATACCTGTCCACCGGGAAATAATCCGGGCGATTTCTTCATCGGTTACCGCTTCGTGAACCAGGGAAAGGTCTTCCTTCTTTACTTTTTCTTCTTCCTGCTCCAGCTGTTTTTTCAGATCCGGCAGTTTGCCATAGGAAAGCTCTGCAGCTTTCTCCAGATCGCCTTCGCGCTGTGCAATCTGAATTTCATTGTTGACCGCTTCAATCTCTTCTCTTAACTTGGAAAGGTTCTCTACGCTCTTCTTCTCGTTATCCCACTGCGCTTTGCGGTTGTTGTACTCGGACTTTAACTCCGCAAGCTCCTTCTGAAGTGCTTCCAGACGCTCCTTGCTCAGGGTGTCGTCTTCTTTTTTCAGCGCAGCCTCCTCAATTTCCATCTGCATGACCTTACGGCGCAGCTCGTCCAGCTCCGCAGGCATGGAGTCCATCTCGGTCTTGATCAGTGCGCACGCTTCATCCACCAGGTCGATCGCTTTATCCGGCAAAAACCGGTCAGAAATATAACGGTTGGACAAAACGGCGGCACTTACCAATGCATTATCCAGAATCTTTACGCCGTGATACACCTCATAACGATCCTTTAAGCCACGCAGAATGGAAATGGTATCCTCAACGGTAGGCTCATCCACCTGCACCGGCTGGAAACGACGTTCCAGAGCAGCATCCTTTTCAATATATTTGCGGTATTCATCCAGTGTCGTTGCACCGATACAATGCAGCTCGCCTCTCGCCAACATAGGCTTTAACATGTTGCCGGCATCCAGTGCACCGTCTGTTTTGCCCGCACCGACAATGGTATGCAGCTCATCAATAAACAGAATAATCTGTCCTTCGCTCTTCTTCACATCCTCCAGCACTGCCTTCAGACGCTCTTCGAATTCGCCCCGATACTTGGCACCTGCTACCAGTGCACCCATATCCAGTGCGAAGATCTTTTTATCCTTCAGCCCCTGGGGTACGTCGCCCCGCACGATTCTCTGTGCCAGTCCTTCGACAACGGCGGTCTTGCCGACGCCGGGTTCACCGATCAGAACCGGGTTGTTCTTCGTTTTTCTGGAAAGAATCCGAACCACGTTACGGATTTCATTATCCCTGCCGATGACCGGATCGAGCTTCTGGGCTCTCGCCTTTTCTACCAGATCCTGTCCATACTTCTCCAATGTATCATAAGTAGCCTCCGGATTGTCCGAAACGACTCTCTGATTGCCGCGCACCGTGGACAATGCCTGTAAAAAACGCTCCCGCGTGATGCCGTACTCGGTAAAGATCTGCTTGATCTCCTTATTCGGATACTGCAGCATGGACAAAAACAGATGCTCTACAGAAACATATTCATCTCCCATCTGTTTTGCTTCATCCTCGGCATGGATCAGCACCTGATTTAAGTCCTTGCCGATATAAACCTGACCGCCCTGCACCTTTACGCGCTTTGCCAGCGCCTGTTTGCTGCGGTCCACAAAATGCTCCTTCTGGATTTCCATCTTCTCGATCAGCTTTAAGATCAGGCTGTCTTCGATGGTCAGAAGGCTGTATAAAAGATGTTCTTCTTCGATCTCCTGATTGCCGTATTCATAGGCAAGCTTTTCACAGTTCTGCACTGCTTCTACGGATTTCTGGGTAAATTTGGAAATGTTCATACACAGCTCCCTCCTTACTCAATCTATCATGGTTTCGCCATTCGGCTCCTCTATTGGAACCTTCCGGCCGCTGTTGTTTGTTCTAGTGAAGCTATAACACTTCATCTGAATCCTACTATAGCACCAGCTATTAGCCACGTCAAGAGGTGAGTGCTAATTATTTTGTGAAGATTGTGTGAATGTGTGAACTCTACAAGTCATGCTCCTGTCTGCATGCGGATTGCCAGCAGCTTCTGAATTTCCTCTCTGGTTGGCATTACACGCAGTGCTCCTATTTTTTCACGCACCCTCTGTACTGCAAAGGGGATTCCCGTTTTAGGAATCCCCCTATCATTATCCATGCGTTTTCCAACTCCATGTAAGTTTTATCATGTGTTTTCTAAACCAGATCGTATTTCACCACATCGATTTTAGCTGCACCTTCCGCAAAGAATGAAATTCCTTTTGCCTCCTGCTCTGTAAATATGACAGCCGACATAACCTGCTCGCCATCATTAATAAATACTTCTGCGCTAAATCTATCCAAAATCACACGAAGCTTTAATTCATTGGCATCTCCATTTACCAGACATCTTCTCTGATGAACCAATGCTCGTTCGCTTCCCGAAAATTTTCTGTCAATTTTCAGGACAGACTCATCCGGGCGGAAGCACAATTCTGTATGAAACCTCTCATTCTGTGCAAAACGTAATGCGAATTTCTTATAGACATTTTCCTTATCTTCCGGACGTATCACAAGCTCCATATCTATCGTTCGTCCTTCGATTTTATCCAATGAGATCGTATCATTATTTATTACTACATTATTGTACTCAACTCTGTCTTTTCGCATCGCATCGAGTTCTTTGATCGGCGTTTGATAAAGTCTTCCGTTTTTCACAGATAATTCTCTCGGCAAACTCATTTGTGCAAACCATTTTGAGTCATTGCAACGATGAGCAATCGTGTCCCAGTTCTGCATCCAGCCAATCATAATTCTCCGTCCATCCGGGGTTCCCAACGTCTGCATTGCATAAAAATCAATTCCATAATCCACAGACTGCGCAAACTGCTCTTTTAAGGTATATTTATCCTGGTCCATTTCTCCTATGATACATAAAGTACCATTTCCGTTATGATATTCCAAGCCTTCCGGCAGCATATCCTGTGGACTGGTCAAAAGAACGTGTTTCCCATCCAGTTCAAAGAAATCCGGACATTCCCACATCTTTCCAAAACGTTTCTTATTTTTTGCAAGGATGCTGACAAATTTCCAGTCAAATCCGTTTTCGCTTCTATAAAGAAGAATCTGTCCACTTCCATCTGCCGGTCTGCTTCCGATAACACAATAGAAGTTCCCATCTTTTCCTTTCCAGATCTTTGGATCACGGAAATCCACTTTACTTGCACCTTCCGGAAGATCTTTGGCTGTCAGAACAGGATTCTTCTCATATTTCTTATAATCTTTTCCATCTCCAACAGCCACTGCCTGTGTCTGAATATCCCTTACAGTTCCATCTTCCATTGTTTCCTGACCTACCGCAGTATAGAGGAGCAGTTGCTTTCCGTCCTCTAACTCTATTGCGCTTCCTGAAAAGCATCCAATTTTATCATAATCTTCATCCGGTGCCAAAGCTGCCGGAAGATGTTTCCAGTGAAGCAGATCTTTACTAACCACATGACCCCAATGCATACTGTTCCAGTGTGTATCGTATGGATAATACTGATAAAAAAGATGGTACTCTCCCTGATAGTATGAAAAACCATTCGGATCATTCATCCATCCGACATATGGACTCACATGAAAAGCCGGTCTGTCTTCTGCTTTTATCTGCTTTCCCTGTTCATCTTCATATTTTCTAGCCTTTTCTAACATCTCACTCATGCAAATTCTCCTATTGTTCGTAGCGTTATTTTTCTTCACTCAATGACTTCTGATACTGATCAAAGTATTTCTGTTTGATTGAAAGATAATCAGAAAGTCCATACTGTTCCATTTTCTTCAGATAGGAATCCCACTCTTTTTCAATTCCACCATTCAGGATCCAGTCTGCTTTCTTCTGCTCTGCATATTTTCTAATATCTGTATCGTACTGAGACACTTTATTGGTATCCTCAATGCTCATAAAGACGTTTGGATAAACATACTTGCTGTTCATATCCTGTAGATAAGTTTCATGCATATTGTCTAAACGCCATTTTGCATCTTCTGGCTGTGTTACATATACATCATAATATTCATTCAGTACTGCAAGCGGACCATTTACAGATTGTGCCTCACGTACTTCTACCGGAGACTGAGTTCCAAGATCCATATGCTTCAGCATTTCTCCGCCATCTTTATTCCTGGACAGTTCAAAAATGTTAAAAGAATCCTTTTCTCCATAAGTTCCCCAGTTATTCTGCGGTGACTGAAGGGGGGCATACATCTGATCAATCCATGCGGCGGCAAGTGCTGTGTCACGACAGCTGGATGTAAGGACACATCTTCCACGATCGAATCCGCTTGTTTCGCTGTTGTTCTGTCTTGTGATATTTCTCAGTCCATCCGGTCCTGTCAACGCTGGCAGCATCACATAATCTTCATTGTTATCGATATTTGCAATATCCCATGTAAAGCAGAGACCATATCGATGATTCTTTCCTTTTGCCACATAGGTGGACCACTCTTGTGTAAATGCTTCCGGGTCGACCAGATCCTCTGTTACAAGCTTATGTAACCATTGGATACCTTCTTTATAACCTTCCTGAACCGTTGTGTAAATAACTTTTCCTTCATCCGTTACAGCGAAATGATCCCCTGTATCTCCATAACCTTCTCCAAATCCATTGATCAAAATTGCAGGATCCTGATCTCCATTATTGATAATAAATGACATCGGGATTACATCACCTTCAATGGAAAATTCTTTTTCAAGTTCATCTGCATGATCACGGAATTGAATTAATACCTGTTCCAGTTCATCTGTTGTTGTCGGAATCTCAAGTCCAAGATAATCCA
>ERZ827496.322-NODE-322-length-72025-cov-5.429790_pt1 | contig 72025 bp, 68 predicted proteins | sample MGYA00519769_ERZ827496 | MGnify/ENA primary metagenome ERZ827496 (study PRJEB31778, sample SAMEA3449327) | human gut metagenome | biome: human gut; feature: human-associated habitat; material: faeces | place: United Kingdom | collected 2010/2012 ...
TAGCGGCGTGGAGAAGCGGGCGAGATTCCGTTTCCTTGTCCACCGTTCCTTTTTAATCCTTATGGGCAGGTGTAGAAGCACACATCCGTCCTGATACGGATTCTTAAATTATCGGTCTGTAGAAGTGTATAAGTAGTAATCCGTTAATGGAGACGATGAAAAGAAGCCATAAGGCGTACACGGCCATATGCCCGTTCTCCATTTGCAGAAGTGTAGAAGTAGCAATCCATTAATGGAGAATAGGGTATGGAAAGGGCAGATTTCCCGTATATTCGCCTCCTTATTCCCGAATTATGGGCGTAAGTCACATGACTATGGAGAGATATCCATCCTTTTATGGGGAGAGAAGCCGACAAATATCCGATGGAAATGTCCCGCAAATCACAAAGAAACAGCCATATAATGAGCTGATACACAATAATTCTTGTAGAAACGCGGTCCGCCCCTGCGGACAGCAAGTTGTGTTTTGGTTAAACCAAAACCGTACAGTTTAACGGTAACCATGCCGTCAAACCGTACCCTCACCATGTGGCTTCGGAGTTACTTTGTATTCCTATAAAATAAATATTTGAGTCAAATTATAATATCTTTGAATAGGTGATACGTCTATTTGTATGATATTTGTAAACCTGTCAATAATTAATCTTATTCAACAACTCCCTTGAATCATGGATAACTGACATTTTGAGATTAAGGAGAGAATGGAAGAAATCGCTTTCCCATCCCGCTTTTTAATTCTGTGAATAACGGTAGTCGCTCGGTACAACACCAATTATCTTTCGGAACAGCAGACTGAAACACTGTACGCTGGGATAACCCAACTGCCGGGCGACAGCTGCCGGCGTATTCCCGGATTTCAGCAACATCTGTTTGGCTGCTTCCAGCCGTTTGAATTGGAAATATTCGTCCAGCGTCTTGCCTGTCTCGAATTTCAGCAGGTCACAGAAATAGGTTGTAGAAAGGCCGAGCACCTCTGCCATACGGTCAGGTGTAGGCTGTTTCCCGTTTTGCAGTTCGCCGGAAGCGATGTAATCGTCGAGCAGGCGTTCCATCTTTTCCAGAATCATCTTGTTTTTGTTCTCGCGAGTGATGAACTGGCGTTCGTAGTAACGGGTGCAATAGTCCAGCAACAGTTCGATGTGCCGCGACAGGATCACGGCACTGTGTGTGTCGATCGAGTGATGCAGCTCCTCCTCGATATGCCAGAGGCAGCAGGTGACCTTTTCCGTTTCGCGCTGTGACAGGTGCAAGGCTTCCTCCTTTCGGTAATGGAAGAAGGTGTAGTTCCTGATATGGTTTTTCAGTGTGGTGCGGAAGAGCAGGTCGGGATGGAATACCAACAGGTAGCCTTTGGCCGGCAAGGTCTTCTCCTCATTCATACGGAAAATTTCCCCCGGTGTAAGGAACACCATTGTCGCATTGGAATAGTCGTAGTAACGGCGCCCGCAGCAGGAGCATTCGTCCGGACACTTCTCGATGAGCAGGATGGCATAAAACTCGAATTTGACGGCATCCTGTTCCAGCGACGGATTCTCCAAATTGATCAGGCTCACCTGCGGATGCAACGTTTTACAATCCAGACAACGGTTGCATTCATGTACTGTTTTGAAGTCCAGCATGTTTTCTTTTCCCATAAATTGCCTCCTTATCTCTTACTGATTGTTTTGGGCGCGGTATTCATTGGGCGTGCATCCCACACGTCTTTTGAACTGGCGGCAGAAATGCTGCGGATACTGAAATCCCAACGAATAGGCAATCTGACTGACGGTCTCGTCCGTACCTGCTACTCGCTCCTTGGCTACTTCGATAACCTTCTCCTGAATATACTCCTGCGGAGTTTTGCCGGTCTCCTTTTTCAGCATGTCGCCGAAATAGTTGGGCGAGAGACACACTTTGTCGGCGAAATACCTGACTGTAGGCAATCCGTCGCATTCGGCGAGCGGACCCTCGAAATAATCGTCCAACAGCCGCTCGAAGCGTGCCAGCACATCGTGGTTGGCTCGGCTGCGGGTGGCGAACTGTCGTTCGTAGAAGCGCATGCAATAATTGAGGAGCAATTCGATATTGTTTACCAGTAGCGTCTTGCTGTGCTTGTCCACGCTGTGTTCCAGCTCCATGCGGATAATCTTCAGGCAGTCCGTCACGATGTTCCGTTCCTCTTCGGAAAGATGCAATGCCTCGTTCACCTCGTATGAGAAAAACGTGTATTTCCGAATACTCTTGCCGAGTGCTGTACCTCGCAACAAGTCAGGATGGAAGAGAATCCCCAGCACGTTCTGCCGAATGCGGTCGTTGGTTATTGTCGTCTCCGTACTCTGTCCGGGAGCGAAGCACACGATGGTGCCCTCTTGGTAGTCGTAGTTCTGCCGCCCGTACCGGATGTCGCAGGCTTTTTCGAGTTTCAGGTAGAGCGCATAGACACCGTAGTGCCAGTGCACATACTCCATCCGCCGGGTGGCCTTGTTCAAATCGACCACGCTGACCAGCGGATTGAGCGTTTCGAGCCCATACAAATTGTTGTACTGATCCACGCTGCTCAAGTCAAATATCTTATCCATATATTATAACTGTTTGATTTCCCAAATACGTATCCGTGATATTCACGCTACAAAAATAAGGGATAATCCCGTCTCTCCCATAACCCCTGTTACGGATTGTATGACCTCATTTACAGATTCTTTGGTTTACATCTTTGCCACCGCAGTAAAATTCAGTAATCAAGGTCATAACAGGGATACAATATCCGTAATTTATCTACAAAGGGCAAACTGGAAAATGCCGAACTTTGCAACATCCCGAAAAGAGTACACATAACAATAAATTACAGAAATTATGAAACGACTTTGGTTTTTATCATTTTTGCTGTCGGCTGCATTGGTTTGCTGGTCATGCGGCAGTGACGAACCTGAAAATCCTCAGCCAATCCCTGAACAACCTGAAAATCCAGGCGGCAACGACAATCCGGACCCGACCGACCCCACACCGGGAGAGAATGGGCGATACCTCGTCGTGTTCGCCTCGCGCAGCGGCAATACGGAACGGGTGGCGCAGACCATCCGGGCGACACTCGGCTGCGATATGCTGGAAGTGGAGCCTAACGAGCCCTACGAGGAGGATTACAACGCCATGCTCGAACGGGCACAGACCGAACTCGATGGGATTGCCGAGGGGAATTTCCCCACCATACGGACGACGGTCGAGGATTTCTCGAAGTACGATATCGTGTTCGTCGGCTTTCCGATATGGTATAACCGCATCGCCACGCCGATGCAGACATTCCTGTACCGTCACGCCGACAAACTTGCCGGCAAGCGGGTGGCCCTCTTCGCCACGAGCGGCGGCAGCGGCATCAGTCAGTCGGCAAGTGACGCGCGTACGCTCTGTCCCGACGCGCAATTTACGGAGAACCTGCTTCTGACCTCCGCAAGCAGCAGCCAGGCCGATGCCCGCATCGCGCAGTGGCTCGAACGGTTGGGCGCATCCCGTGAAGAGACGCCGGAGGTTCCGACAGGGATGCTTAGCCTGAAGATGACCGTAGGCGGGCAGACGATTACCGCCACGATGGAGGATAACGCGGCGGCCCGCGATCTGATGTCGCGCCTTCCGTTGGAGGTGACGCTGACCGACTACAACCGGACGGAAAAGATCTTCTACCCCGACCCGGCACTCGACATCGAAGGCGTGACGCGCGGCTGTGCCCCGGTACCCGGCGACATCACGATCTACGCACCGTGGGGAAATGTCGCCATATTCTATAAAGAGTGGCCGCAGTCCGGTTCGCTTATCAAAATCGGGCACATTGACGGAAATGGTATCGATGTGTTGAGTGCATACAGCGGCGATGTGAATGTAAGAATAGAAAATAATGAATAACCCCTATTATTTATGAGCAACAGAATATTAAAACAAATGCGGAAAGCGGCAGGCATCTCCTGTATGGGCGCCCTGCTTTCCTGTACGGGGAGTCCCCAAGAGATTCCTTCCGTCACGCTGACAGGCGGCGTGGAAATGCCGGTGCTCGGCCTCGGTACTTACACCCTGACGGGCGACACGGCGATTGTGGCGGTAAAGAACGCCTTACAACTCGGCTACCGCCACATCGACGCAGCGCAGGCCTACCGTAACGAGGCGGAGATTTACGAAGGCATCCGGCAGAGCGGACTGAAACGCGAAGAGGTGTTCGTCACCTCGAAGGTATCGCCCAAGAACATGTACACGGGGCGGGTGCGTGAGTCGTTGGAAGAGAGCGTCGCCAAGCTGGGCGGCTACATCGACCTGATGCTCATCCACTTTCCCGTAAGGGGCGAAGGAGTCGTGGAAGAGACGTGGAAGGTTATGGAGGAGTTTGTGGATGCGGGAAAAATCAAGGCAATCGGCATCAGCAGCTTCAAGCGGGCGCACATCGACTCGCTGATGCGGTATGCGCGCATCAAGCCCGCCGTCAACCAGATAGAGATTCATCCTTATTACAATGAACTGGAACTGGCGGAGTACAACCGGCAGCAAGGCATCGTCACGGAGGGCTGGTCGCCTTTCGGTTCCGGGAAGAACAATGTGTTGGGCGACCCTGTGCTGAAGGAGATTGCCGACCGTTACGGACGCACCGTGGCGCAGGTCATCCTCCGCTGGCACGTGCAGCACCGGATTATAGCCATTCCGCGGACAACCGACACCGCCCACATGAGGGAGAACATGCAGGTGTTCGATTTCGAGCTGTCCCCGGAAGACATGGAACGGATAGACAGGCTGAACCGGAACGAGATGTGGAACCCGCTGAGCGACCCGGATGTCATGCCGTGGGAACCGATGGGCGAGATACCCGTGCCCACCGTCGGCAGGGCTGATTTGCCGGAGTACTTCCCCGTATGCCGGGCGGCGATGGACTTGCATATCCGTCCCAATCCTTCCTACCGTGCCGACCGCAGCGGGATAAGCATACAGCAGGATGTCGTGTATGCCGACCGCGACGGGGAGCAGCTGCACCTCACCATCGTAAGCCCCCGCAAGGCGGAGAGCAAACTGCCCTGCATCGTGATGGTGCCCGGCTCGGCATGGCGCAAACAGGTCATCGACCCCGAACATGCCGTGGACTACGCACGGCGCGGCTATGTGGTCGCCATCGTGGAATACCGCCACAGCGGCATCGCCCCCTTCCCCGCACAGGTGCAGGACTGCAAGACGGCTGTCCGCTTCATGCGCAAGCATGCGGATACCTATCACGTAGATAGCGACAATGTGTTCCTCTTGGGCGATTCGAGCGGCGGGCATACGGTGCTCTTCGCCGGAACGACTTCGGGCAACCGGACGCTGGACACCGATACATACGCGGACTATTCCGACGCGGTGAACGCCATCGCCGCCTTCTATCCGCCCACGGACATCTACGGCATGATAGAGTTCCCGTCCACCATCGACCACAACTCGCCCGACAGCAACGAGGGGGCCTTCCTCGGCGGACTGGAAGTGGCAAGCAACCGGGAGAAGGCCTGGCAGGCAAGCCCCGTCGCCTACCTGTCGCACGAGGAGATTCCGCCTGTACTGCTGGCCGTCGGCACGAAGGACGAACTGGTGCCTGCCAACCAGAGCGACCGCTACGCTCTGTACCTGCAAAACCTGAACAAAGAGTTCGTCTTCTACAACCTTGTCGGCGCGTCACACGGCTCTTCGGAGTTCTTCATGCCCGAAATGGTAGATACAGTCATCACTTTCTTCAACCAATACAGAAAGCCATGAAAGCAAGAAGATTTATCAATCTGATGCTTGTCTGCCTGACCTGCATCACACAGGCTTGTGCCGGGAACAGCCGTTCCGCACAAACCGTAGAAAACAATCAGATTCACCCATCAAAAACAGAAAATAATATGGAAACAAAGCAACTTTACCTCCACGTGAACGGGCATACGCTTACGGTAGACCTCCGGGACAACTCTTCCGTGCGTGCCCTTGTCGATGAACTGAAATCGGGCGACATCACCGTTGCCATGAAGGACTACGCCCGCTTCGAGAAGTTCGGCGAGCTGCCCCGTTCCTTCCCGCGCAACGACGAGCGGATTACTACCGAAGCGGGAGACGTCATCCTTTCGGAAGGTAACCTGCTGGTTATCTACTACGACCGCAACTCTTGGAACTTCACCCGTCTGGGCAAGATACGTGACCTCTCGCAGGCGGAACTGAAGAAGATTTTGGGAACTGGGAACGTTACAGTTACGGTATCACTGACATCAAAGAAATAGAATGCAATAAAATAAATGTTAGAAACAATATCAAAGAAAAAATGGAAATGCAAGGAAAAGTTGCGCTGGTGGCCGGAGCCACCAGCGGTATCGGAGAAGTGACGGCCCGGATGTTTGCCAAGGCGGGAGCGTCGGTTATGCTTGCCGGACGCCGAGAAAATCTGCTGAGAGAGATTACGGAAGATTTGAATACAAAAGGTTACCATACGGCTTATGCCGTATGCGATGCTACGGACGAAGAGCAGGTAAAGGCACTGATAGACCGTACGGTGGAAGTGTTCGGACGGTTGGATTACGCTTACAACAATGCGGGCATTATGCCGGACGACGTGGAAACGGCGTTTGTTGAAAGTTCGGAATGGGACCGAGTGATGAATGTAAACCTGCGGAGTGTATTTTTCTGTATGAAGTATGAATTGCAGCAGATGTTACAGCAGGGCGGCGAAGGGTACGCCATCGTGAATTGCTCTTCTATCGGGGGACTGATCGGAATGCCCGGCCGCGCCGCTTATCATGCCTCAAAACATGGCTTGATGGGGTTGACGAAATGTGCGGCATTGGAATATGCCACCCGTGGTATCCGCATCAATGCCGTTTGCCCGGCCACGATAGAGACGCCTATGGTAGAAAAGATGCGTGAAGTGGGAGCTATTACGGAAGTGATTGAACCTATAGGACGTGTAGGCAAACCGGAAGAAGTGGCTTCTACGGTGTTGTGGCTTTGTTCCCCTTCCGCCGGATATATTATCGGACAGGGAATTGCCGTGGACGGGGGGTATACGATTAAGTAATTGGGATACATCCTTCGCTATGGGAACATTGCGGAGACTGTGTCTTGTTTCAACGAAATGAAAGAATGCCGCATATCATTGTAAAATGTCTGAAGGGAAAATCCGAGGAACAGAAAAGACTGCTTGCAGAGAAACTGACCCAGGCTGCAGCCCCGATAATCGGATTAGGGGAAGATTCGTTTTCTGTGAGCATTGAGGAGGTTGCCCCTGAAGACTGGAAAGAAAAGGTATATGTACCGGATATTATCGGACAAAAAGAAAGGCTGTATAAAGAGCCGGGTTATACAATGGATTAATTTTTAATATGTTATCATGGAATATACATTTTTAGGACGCACAGGTCTGCGAGTTAGCCGCCTGTGTCTGGGAACGATGAATTTCGGTTATGTAACCGGAGAATCCGACAGTTTCAGAATCATGGACGAGGCTGTCGAGGCAGGGATTAATTTTTTTGATTCTGCCGACGTTTACGGCGGTCCACAGACTCCGGATATGGAGATGGGCTACGGATTGTCGGAGGAGATTATCGGCCGTTGGCTGAAACAGGGAAACCGCAGGGAGCGGATTGTGCTGGCGACAAAAGTGTACCAGCCGATGGGCAAAGGCCGCAACGACAAATACCTTTCGGCTTATCATATCCGCAAGGCTTGTGAAGACAGTCTCAGAAGGTTGCAGACCGACCATATCGACCTTTATCAGATGCACCACATCGACCGCAATACACCTTGGGAGGAAATCTGGCAGGCGATGGAAGTGCTGGTGGAGCAAGGGAAAGTCTTGTATGTAGGCAGCAGCAATTTCGCGGGATGGCAGATTGCCGTAGCTCAAGGCGCTGCTTCGGCCAGGCATTTTATGGGCTTGGTTTCGGAACAAAGCCTTTACAACCTGACAAACCGCCACATCGAACTTGAAGTGATTCCTGCCTGCCGCCATCTGGGGCTGGGCGTTTTGCCGTGGAGTCCGCTTGCCGGAGGTTTGCTCGGCGGAATATTGCAAAAAGAGGTGCAAAGCGAGCGTACTTCCGCCGCGAAGTCGCAAATGGAGAGCCTGCGTCCCCGTTTAGAAGCCTACGAGGCGTTGTGCCGCGAAATAGGACGGGAACCGGCCGAGGTGGCCCTTGCGTGGCTGTTGGCCAATCCGGATGTGACGGCGCCTGTAATCGGCCCGCGCACGGTGGCACAGCTGGAGGGCAACTTGCGGACAGTCGGTTTCAAACTGCCGGAAGAGGTCATCGCCCGGCTTGATGAGATATGGCCCGGTCCGGGCGGTGAAGCTCCGGAGGCTTATGCGTGGTAGAGAAGATTGCAGATAAACGATTTTATGAATACGACCTTTTAAATTACACAGAAACCATGTTAGGAAATTTCAGTTATTCCAATCCCACGAAGCTCTATTTCGGGAATGATGCCCAGAAGAACTTGGGCGAAGAGTTGAAGAACTACGGGCCGAAAGTGCTGCTGACCTACGGGGGCGGCTCCATCAAGACGAACGGCATCTACGACGAGGTGATGTCCGCCTTGCGTGCGGCAGGAAAAGAGGTGACGGAACTGCCCGGCGTCATGCCCAACCCCACGACCGACAAACTACGCGAGGGCGCAAGGCTGGCACGGGAGCACGACGTGGACCTGATTCTTGCCGTAGGCGGAGGCTCCACCATCGACTACGCCAAGGCGGTGAGCGTATCGGCATGGCTTGACGACGACCCGTGGCAGAAGTACTACCTCCGGCAGGAAGAGCCTGACGCAGGGCTGCGCATTATCCCCGTGGGCTCCGTGCTGACCATGGTGGGCACCGGTTCGGAAATGAACGGTGGCTCGGTCATCACCGACCACGCGACGAAGCTCAAGATAGGCAAGGTGTTCGGCGAGCGGGTGATGCCCCGGTTCTCCATCCTCAACCCGCGCTACACCTTCACCGTGCCACAGCGGCAGATGGTGGCAGGCTTCTTCGACATCATGAGCCACATCATGGAGCAATACTTCTCCGGCACGGACGACAACACGTCCGACTATCTGGCCGAAGGGCTGATGCGCTCGCTCGTCCACAGCAGCCGCATCGCGGTGAAGAACCCGCACGACTACGAGGCGCGCTCCAACATCATGTGGACTTCCACGTGGGCGCTGAACACACTTATCGGCAAGGGCAAGAGTCAGGATTGGATGGTGCACATGTTGGGGCAGGCCATCGGGGCGCACACCGACGCCACGCACGGCATGACCCTCTCCGGCGTCTCCATCGCCTACTACCGCCACATCTTGCCCTACGGCCTGCACAAGTTCGCCCGCTTCGCCACGGCGGTGTGGGGCATCCCGGCTGAGGGCAAAACGGACGAACAGCTGGCAAACGAAGGCTTGGATGCCCTGCTGGCGTGGATGAAGGAGATAGGCGTGGCTACGGAAATCTCCTCGCTCGGCGTGACCGCAGGGATGCTGGAAGGCATCGCCGATGCCACTTTCATTATGAACGGAGGCTACAAGGTATTTACACGGGAAGATATACTCTCTGTTTTGCGTGAAAGTCTGTAATCGAGTACAACAAGGAAACAGCCAACAGGCATAATCCGGACGAAAAACTCCATTTTTATAAATGGAGTTTTTGTTCAGCTATGTTCATCCTTCCATAAATCTGTAATTCAGGTTATAACATCAGTAATTCGTCTACCAAGGAGAATGTTCATATCCGGTAATTTTGCAACGTGATAAATTATATGATCTATGAAGCCTATAAAACAATGAAATAATCAGGATATGAAAAAATATCTGATAACAGCAATTGCCTTGACCGTTCTATTGCAAGTGCAGGCACAGGAAGCAGACACTACAGGCATAAACCGAAGTTACGCCATCGGAGAAGTGGTCGTGACGGGTACCCGCAATGCAACCGACATCCGACACTTGTCACAGACGGTTTCGGTCGTGAACCGGAACAGGCTGGAGCAGGCGATGCAACCCTCCCTATTGCCCGTGTTGACGGAACAGGTGCCGGGGCTGTTCACCACTTCGCGCGGCGTGATGGGATATGGCGTATCGAACGGCGCGGCAGGCGGCATCTCCTTGCGTGGACTAAGCGGAGGGAATGCCCGCCTGATGGTGCTTATCGACGGACATCCGCAGTATGCCGGAATCTTCGGCCATCCCATCTCCGATGCCTACCAGACACTTTTGGCCGACCGCGTGGAGGTGCTGCGCGGTCCGGCGTCCGTACTCTACGGGTCGAACGCTATGGGCGGCGTAGTGAATATCGTTACCCGCAGGATGCACGAGGACGGCGTGCGGACCGACCTGCATACCGGCTACGGTTCTTACAACACATTGGAAACGGAATTGACCAACCGCATCCGCAAGGGACGTTTTTCAGGTGTCGTCAGCGGTTCGTACAACCGCACGGACGGGCATCGTGCCGACATGAACTTCGAGCAGTATGGCGGCTATGCCGCGCTGGGTTATGAACTGGCCGATACGTGGCGTGTACGGGCCGATGTGAATGCAACGCACTTCAATGCTTCGTACCCCGGTCCGGTATCGGTTCCGCTTTTGGACGGCGACCAGCGCATCACACGGGGGATGGCCTCTTTTGCCGTTGAGAACGAATACGAGAAAACCTCCGGTGGCCTCAGCTTCTTCTACAACTGGGGTGACCATTGGATAAACGACGGATACACGCCCTCCGCCGGAGAAGAACCGCAGGACGACCGGTTCAATTCTTTTGATGACATGATGGGCATCTCGCTGTATCAAAGTGCCCGTTTCTTCAAAGGGAACCGCATCACGGCAGGGTTCGACTGGTTCCGCTACGGCGGCGAAGCGTGGAGCGAGTATGTAAGCGGAGAGCAAGCCGGTACACGCAGGGATTTGGTTGACAAGCATGAGAACGAAGTGGCGGGCTATGTGGACATCCGTCAGGATGTGGGCTCGTGGCTCACCTTCAATGCGGGATTGCGTGTCGATCATCATTCCCGTGTCGGGACGGAATGGGTGCCGCAGGCGGGGCTGGCATTCCACCTGCCTCATGCCATCGAGCTGAAGGCATCCGCCTCGAAGGGATTCCGTTACCCGATTCTCCGCGAGATGTACATGTTCCCGCCGCAGAACCCCGACCTGCAACCCGAATCGATGTGGAACTACGAGATAGCCTTCTCGCAAAGGCTGCTCGACGGACGTTTGTCGTATGGTGTCAATATCTTCTATATCGACGGCAAAAACCTGATTCAGACCCTGCCTAATCCAAGCGGAAGCGGTATGCTGAACCAGAACTCGGGCAAGATAGACAATACGGGCGTCGAAGCGCAGGTTGCCTACCGTTTCAACAGGACTTGGGCTGTGGATGCCAATTACAGCTACCTGCACATGGAGAATCCCGTGATTGCCGCTCCCGAACATAAACTCTATGCCGGAGCTAACTTCTCTAAAGGCCGCTGGAATGTTTCAAGCGGTTTGCAGTATATTGCCGAATTGTACACCACTGTCGGCGAAACGGAGACCACGGAGAATTTCGTGTTGTGGAACCTGCGGGCCTCGTTCCGTGCGGCGAAGTGGCTCGACATCTGGGCGCGGGGCGAGAATCTGCTGGCGCAGCGTTACGAAATCAATGCCGGATATCCGATGCCGAGAGCAACGGTGATGACAGGTATTCATCTGAATTTTTAATCGACAAATTACAGTGTTTTATGAAAAAAGTTATGAGTATGATAATGGCGGCAATGACATTATCGGTTACAGGAACGGGATGCGCGCAGGCACAGGAACCGTCAACCAAAGAGACAACAGGAAATGCCGGACTTCCGAAAGTTTATTTCATCAAGGAAATCAATCCGGAAAACTTGGTGAAGGTGTATGAAGCACTCGGCCGCAAAGCCGAGGGGAAAGTGGCGGTAAAGCTCTCGACCGGCGAGCCGGGCGGGCACAACTTCCTCCAGCCGGCACTCATCGCACCGCTCGTAAAGGAAGTGAACGGTACGATCGTGGAGTGCAACACGGCCTACGGAGGAGGGCGTGCCAATACGGAAGCACATCTGAAGGCTGCCGCCGACCATGGTTTTACGGCGATTGCCAAAGTGGACATCATGGATGCCGACGGGGAGGTTTCGCTGCCGGTAAAGGGAGGCAAGCACCTCAAAGAGGATTTTGTCGGCAAGAATTACTTGAACTATGATTTTACCGTTGTCCTTTCGCACTTCAAAGGCCATGCGATGGGCGGTTTCGGCGGAGCCATCAAGAACATCTCCATCGGCATCGCTTCATCGGGCGGCAAAGCGTGGATTCATTCGGCAGGTACGACTAAAGATGTGGGCAAAGTCTGGGGCAATCTTCCTCCGCAGGATGATTTCCTGGAATCGATGACTGAAGCAGCCAAAGCTATAACGGACCATTGTGGCGATAAAATTCTTTATATCAGCGTGGCCAACAATCTTTCGGTGGACTGCGATTGCGATTCCTCTCCGGAAGATCCCAAGATGGGAGACATCGGCATCCTCGCCTCGCTCGACCCGGTGGCGCTTGACCGTGCTTGTACTGATTTGGTTCGTTCATCCAAAGATCACGGCAAGATACACTTGATAGAACGTATCGACTCGCGTCACGGGATGCACACGCTCGACTATGCCGAACAACTCGGTATGGGAAGCCAGAAATATGAACTGGTTGAAATCAATTAAAGAATGGGAAATTCACGGTTACACGTACATACTCTGTCTCACGTCTATGGCAGATAGTTACATGGCAGTCATAACATTTACGGATGAAGCTGAAAACGAAATTTGTTTTTTTATGTTGGGGATTGCTTTCCCTTATAACAGAAACCGGTTTTTCACAGACAGCCTATGTCGACGAATTATCCTATGGTTCACAATCAAGGAATACAGTACCTATTCCGCCTTCCGAACAGATGTTGCAAACTGTTGTAGCAGAAACATGGTTTGAGGTAACTAAAGAGAATCATTCGCTTGAAGGGGCTATCTTTGACAGCGATGGAAATTTGCTGTTTTGTGACGTAACGGAGCGGTGTGTCTTGCGTTTAACCCCTGATAAACAGCTTTCTGTTGTTGTTCGATTTGAGACACTTTCGCCGGGTGGTCTGGCTTTTCATAAAGACGGACGTCTGTTTATAGCAGCCATTGATATGGATAGAAAAGAGGGTGGCATTTTTGTCCTAAATAAGGACAGTAGTGGGATGCAACCCATCATCAATACCGAAGCCGGGTATATGCCAAACGATTTGGTGTTCGATGCAGCAGGTGGGTTCTACTTTACAGATTTTCGGGGTACTTTGACCGAGCTGAACGGAGGCGTATATTATGTTTCTCCAGATTTTTCGTCAGTAACATCGGTATTGCCACGCCTGTCAATGGCCAACGGTATTGCACTCAGTCCCGATGGTAGGACGCTGTGGGTGACGGAATTTGCACGTAATCTTCTGCACAAGGTTACACTAAAGACAGCAACGGCTTTCTCTCCAGTGGGAACAACCGTTGCTTATCATTTCATAGGTCCTGCACCCGATTCCATGCGTTCGGATACAGATGGAAATGTATATGTGGCTATTTATGGACAGGGACGTGTATTGGTGTTTAGTCCTCATGGCATTCCTGTCGGACAAGTATTGCTGCCGGGACGGGAAAAAGGACATAACCTGTTATCGACCAGTCTGGCTCTCTATCCGGGTACGACAGACCTGTATGCTGTGACATCTGATGGAGAGCGCGGAATGGGAGCCGGAATTTTCCATGCGCGAGTGTTCGGTAAAGGTTTGTCCCCATTTTAGAATAAGATGGTCCTGTAGTTTCAGCTATTGAGATCATAACAGGCAGAAATTTTTGCAATTTATCTGCAAAGGGAACAGTTTCTTTGCCTGAACTTTGCCAATGAAGAAAACAAGAATAAGAACAAAAGGATATGACAAAAAAAGTACTGATTTTATCGTCCAGCCCCCGTCGTGGTGGCAATTCGGACACGCTTTGCGATGAATTCATGCGCGGAGCGGCAGAGAGTGGCAACGAAGTGGAGAAAATCTTTCTCCGAGACAAGACGATACACCCCTGCACGGGATGCAGCGTGTGCAGCCGGGACAAAAAGCCCTGTCCGCAGAAAGATGATGCGGCAGAGATTATCGAAAAGATGCTTGCGGCGGATGTCATCGTAATGGGGACACCGGTCTATTTCTATGCGATAAGCGCGCAAATGAAGACGTTGATAGACCGTTGCTGCGGGCCTTATACCGAGATGAAGAACAAGGATTTCTATTTCATAGCCACGGCAGCCGAGGATGATGACGCCATCATGGGGCGCATCGTCGCCAACTTCATGGGCTTTCTCGACTGTCTGGAAAATCCGACCGTAAAAGGAAGGCTGTTTTGCGGCGGTGTGTGGCATGTGGGAGAAATAAAAGGCAATCCGAAGTTGAATGAAGCCTACGAAATGGGTAAAAGTTGTTAAGTGATATGGACTTACAGCATTTCCAACAGATGATCGCAGCCGGCGAACCATTGAGAGGGGAGGAAATGATTGCCTTCATGCGCGAGCAGAGCGACAACACCCATCGCTTGTTGTTCGACCTGAACAATTCATATCATACACCTGAAGAGATTGTCGCCCTTTTTAGCCGGATTACCGACAGTGAGGTGCACGAATCATTCCGCATGTTTCCTCCGTTTTATACGGATTTCGGAAAGAACATACACGTGGGGAAAAATGTCTTCATCAACTCTTGTTGTCAGTTTCAAGACCAAGGAGGTATATTCATCGGAGACGGTGTATTGATAGGGCACAGTGTGGTGCTGGCTACATTAAATCACGGTCTGGCTCCCGAAGACCGGCAAAACCTGTACCATGCGCCCATCCGGATAGGCAAAGGGGTGTGGATTGGTGCGCACGCTACTATTTTGGCAGGTGTGACTATCGGGGATGATGCCGTCATTGCCGCAGGCGCCGTGGTAAACAAGGATGTACCGGCAGGTGCCGTAGTGGGCGGTGTGCCGGCAAAACATATCCGAAACATTGACAAGGACGAAAAACAATAGCTTATGGAATCAGTCCCAGCAACCAACCATACAGCTATGCCAGTCAAGTTATCCGAGCGACACGTCATACTGGACGTGTTGCGCGGATTGGCTTTGTTAGGCATTACCTTAGCTAATTTTCCGGAGTTCTCGTTATACACCTTCCTTCCGGTTGAAGTGGTGGATGCCATGCCTACGGCCGGAATAGACCGTGTCGTGCATTATCTGCAATACACTTTCATCGACGGTAAATTCTACACGATATTCTCGCTGTTGTTCGGAATCGGTTTCTCCATCATCATCGCCAATGCGATGAAAAGAGGCGCCAACGGATTCCGTATCTTCTACCGGAGAATGTTTGTTCTGTTGTTGGTTGGTTTTCTGCACCTGATGTTCCTTTGGAGCGGTGACATACTGATGTTGTACGCATTGCTGGGCATGTTGCTGCCTTTGTTCCGGGATGCCTCGAACAGAGCCTTGTTACGGTGGGCTTTCGCCTTGCTGGCGATTCCCGTGGCAGTGGATTTTATCGTGGAACTTTACGGTATTTATCCGTCCGCATCGGTAGTGGAACTTCAACAGTTTTATTGTGCCAAATACGGCATTACGGACGAGAACTTTGCCTATTGGTTGCGTGATGCGGAACATTACGGCGGAACATTCGAGTTTCTGGTTCAAGGGGCGTTGGTACGCGTGCAGGAGTTTATTGACGGAAACCGCTATTTCAAGGTCATGGGGTTGTTCCTCTTGGGCTTTTATATCGGACGCAATCGCTTCTATGCCGACTTGGGCAGCCGTAAGACACAACTAAAGCGCATCGCACGTTACGGATTCATCCTCGGTCTGCCATTGTCGTTTCTTTATGCGTGGAGCGCGATGAATGGCCGTCCGTTGGGATTGGGTACACACGCCGTGTTCTATTTTATCAGCGTGTTCCCGTTGGGTTTTGCTTACGTGGCCGCTATCTGCCTTTGTTACCTCAGCCACCCGCATTGGAAAGTTTTCCGTTTCTGTGCAATGTCGGGACGTATGGCGCTTACCGATTATATCGGACAGTCCGTATTCGGGATGCTGCTCTTCTATGGAATAGGCTTCGGCTTCGGAGCCGGTGTGGGGCTGGTTTATGTCATTCTGATTGCCACCGGAGTATGGATTGTGGAGGCATTACTCAGCGGTATATGGCTGCGTTATTTCCAATTCGGACCCTTGGAGTGGATTTGGCGGATGCTGACTTACGGGAAAGTTTTCAAACTCGTTAAAGGACGGAACGAATGAAGATACAGGCAGAGAAAACAGACGGTCTGCTTGCGATGATACGCGACGGGAAACCGATGACATTGGGACAGCAGTTGCGCCTGACCGTGCAACTCAGCGTTCCGGCAGTCATCGCCCAACTCTCTTCCATTGTGATGCAGTATATCGATGCGGCGATGGTGGGAAGTCTCGGTGCCGAAGCGTCGGCCTCTATTGGGCTGGTTTCAACGACCACATGGCTTTTCTGGGGACTTTGCGTGGCTGCCGCTACGGGATTCTCCGTGCAGGTGGCACATAAGATCGGTGCAGGTGATATGCAAGGTGCACGTGCGGTGTTGCGGCAGTCGCTTACGGCCACGCTTGTTTTCAGTCTGTTGCTCGCTGTGCTCGGCATGGTAATCAGCGGTGCATTGCCCGTCTGGTTGGGAGGCGACATTTCCATTCATTATGATGCGTCGCTTTACTTTTGTATCTTCTCGCTCTTTCTGCCTGCCTTGCAGATGAACTTCCTTGCCGGAGGTATATTGCGGTGCAGCGGCAATATGAATGCACCGAGTCTGGCAGGTGTGGCGATGTGCGTATTGGATGTTATCCTGAATTTCTTTCTGATTTTTCCTTCACGCACGTGGTGTGTGGCGGGCATCTCTTTCACGATGCCGGGGGCGGGATTAGGCGTAGGTGGTGCGGCTTTGGGTACGGCCGCAGCCGAAGCGGTAGTTGCCGGTATACTGTTGTGGTACCTTTGGACCCGTTCCGATAAATTGAGGTTAGTTGGAGAACAAGGGAATTTTCGGCCACTGGCAACCACCTTGAAAAAGGCGTTTCGCATCGGTATCCCGATGGGTATAGAACACATCGTCATTTGCGGCGCACAAATCATGACAACCGTTATCGTGGCTCCGTTGGGTGTTTTCGCCATTGCCGCCAATTCGTTTGCTATCACGGCTGAAAGTCTCTGTTATATGCCTGGTTACGGAATTGCCGATGCCGCCACGACACTGGTCGGACAAAGCATCGGAGCCAAACGTTGGAGACTGACCCGCAGTTTTGCCCGCATTACTGTGTTCACGGGAATGGCCGTCATGGGTCTGATGGGTGTACTCATGTATTTGTTCGCGCCCCAGATTATCGGCTTGATGACCCCTGTCGAAGAGATCCGGCAATTGGGCGTGATGGCTCTGCGTATCGAAGCGTTTGCCGAGCCGATGTTTGCGGCGTCTATTGTGGCTTACGGCGTTTTTGTCGGTGCGTCCGATACGCTTGTGCCGTGTATGATGAACTTTTTCAGCATTTGGGCCGTGCGCCTGTCGCTGGCCGCTTTGCTTGCTCCGTCATTGGGATTGAAGGGAGTATGGATTGCCATGTGCGTCGAGTTATGTTTTCGGGGTATGATTTTTCTTGTTCGTCTGAAACGGGAACGTTGGATGAGAAGAATGTGAGACGACTTCCGTAATTGAGGTCATACAATCAGTAATTTATCTACCGTGTCGTTTGTTGCTTCAACCTAATTTTGCAATATGAAAATCATATGAATGACGATTTGAAATAATGCTTGCAAGATATGGAACGAAGGACTTTTTTAAGAAACAGCTTACTGACGGCAGGCGGTGTGTTACTCGGAGGCTCGGCTGTTTTTCGTTTTTTGAAAGAGAACAAACCGGAAGAAGCCCCTATGTCTGCAACGGTAGAAAAGATATGCCAAGGGAGCGGAAAGAATGTGCTTGTGTTGATGAGTGCGGGCACGAGACAAGGAAATACGGATCGTCTGACCGATGCTTATATCAAAGGATTGTCCGAGAAAGGGCATTCCGTGACGAAAGTATATCTGGGCAGTATGCGTATGGCGGGCTGTCGTGGATGTGGAGTTTGTCAGCGTAACGGCAACCGTTGCGCCGTGCAAGACGACATGCAACAACTTTATCCGCTTTTTGCCGCGTGCGATACACTCGTGATGGCCTCGCCGCTCTATTTCTGGACCATCACGGCGAGATTGAAATCTTTCGTCGAACGTCTTTACGCTATATCTGTCGAGGATAAGTATCCGGAAAAGGAAACCGTACTGCTTATGACTGCGGGGGATAACGGCGAGCATACCTTTGACCAGGCATTGGACTACTTTCATATTGTCAGCGGTGTGCTGGGTGGAAAAGAAGCCGGAACTTATCTGGCTGGTGGCTGTACAGGGTGTGAAAATATTGTCCGCCAGATTGCCCCGGAGCATCTTGATAAAGCCTATCAAATGGGATTGGAACTGTAACCTTAAATAGATATAGAAGATATGAACAAATGTATTATTCTCTTGGCCTTGATGTTTATAACACTCACACCCATATTGACTGCATGTGGTACTGACGATGACCCGATAACGGACATTCCTGTCCAGCCGAATCCCGAAGAGCCGGGAGATAACGGCAATTCAGGGAGTGGGAATGATAATGGGAACAATGACAACGGAAATAACGAAGGAGAAAATAATATGAACAGAAGTATGACCATCCGTGTTGGCGGCCATAGTTTCGACGTCACACTTGAGGACAATGCCACGGCACGCGCTTTTGCAGCTCTGCTACCGATGACGGTAACGATGAACGAGTTGAACGGAAATGAGAAATATCATTATCTGTCGGAAAATCTACCCACAGACAGTTACCGGCCGGTGACTATCCGAAACGGGGACCTGATGCTATACGGCTCCAATTGTGTCGTCCTCTTCTATGAAACTTTTGCGTCGTCTTACAGCTATACCCGTATCGGACAACTCGGCAATCCATCCGGATTGGCTTCGGTTCTTGGACAAGGCAATGTGAGCGTCACCTTTGAAATCAATAATAACTGAAAATTAGAACAATATTCCAAATGAAACTGATTAAAGATGCAGAATTCGGGGGAGAACGTCCTTTGTTCGAATCCCATGACCTCCGTCTGGAGAATGTAGTCATCCGTGCCGGCGAGTCGGCCATCAAAGAGTGCAGCAACATCGAAGCGTTTGAATGCCGTTTCGAGGGTAATTATCCTTTCTGGCACGTACACGGCTTCAAAATCGACCGTTGTTATTTCGATGTCGGAGGCCGTTCGGCACTGTGGTATTGCGACCACCTGAAGATGACCGACACTATTATCGATGCGCCGAAGATGTTCCGTGAGATGAGCGAAATCGACATAGAGAACGTAACGATGAACGATGCCGACGAGGTGTTCTGGCGTTGTAACGGCATTCGCGCCAAAAATCTCAAGCTACATGGCGGCACCTATCCGTTCATGTTCAGCAACAACATCTATGTGGACGGGCTGGAGAGCGACAGCAAATACGTTTTCCAGTACGTAAAAAACGTGGAAATCCATAACGCCCGAATCACCACGAAAGATGCTTTCTGGGAGGTGGAGAACGTAACCATTTATGATTCAGAACTTAATGGCGAGTACCTCGGCTGGCACTCGAAGAACCTACGTCTGGTCAACTGCCACATCACCGGCGAACAGCCGCTCTGTTATGCACACGACCTTGTGCTGGAGAACTGCACCTTCGGCCCCGACTGCGACCGCGCCTTCGAATACAGTACGGTGCATGCCACCATCCGGAGCGCAATAGGCGGGGTGAAGAACCCGCGTTCGGGCAGTATTACCGCCGAAAGCTATGGCGAAATTATTCTTGACGAAAATATCAAGGCTCCGGGTGACTGCGAGTTGAGACTTTGGGACGAGCAGACCTGTTTCACCGACTGACGAAACGGATAGGAACAGCCAAGAGAGAGACCGACCGCCGTCCATCATAGCCTACGGAGTGCTTGTGTGGCGGGTACTGGATTTATAAGTTACGTGTAAAAAGATAAGATATGCAATACGATTTCGATACGATTGTCCCACGTCGCGGGACGAACTCATACAAATGGGACACTCCCGAAGAAGAGGGTACGCTGCCCATGTGGGTGGCGGATATGGACTTCCGTACGGCACCGGCCATTGTGGAAGCCTTGCGGAAACGGGTGGAGCACGGCATTTTCGGTTATACCAAAGTGCCCGAAGCCTATTACGATGCGGTAGTCCGCTGGTTCGAGGGCCGTCATCGCTGGCGGATCGATCCCCGGTGGATGATCTACACGAGCGGTGTAGTGCCCGCCCTGTCTGCCATCATCAAGGCACTGACCGAACCGGGCGACAAGGTCATCGTCCAGACGCCGGCATACAACTGTTTTTATTCGTCGATCCGCAACGACGGCTGCGAGTTGTCGGCCAATAATCTCGTTTACCGGGACGGTCGCTACACCATCGACTTCGACGGTCTCGAAGCGAAAGCGGCCGATCCGAAAGCCAAACTCCTGCTGCTGTGCAATCCCCATAATCCGGTCGGGCGGGTATGGACGCCGGGGGAGCTGCGGCGCGTGGGCGACATCTGCCTGCGTCACGGCGTGACGGTCGTGGCGGATGAAATCCACTGCGAGCTGACCTACGAGGGGCACGACTACACGCCGTTCGCCTCGCTGTCCGAGGAGTTCCGGCAACACTCCGTGACCTGCCTCTCGCCCTGCAAGGCGTTCAATCTTGCCGGACTGCAAATCGCCAATATTGTGGCAGCCGACGAGGAGGTGCGCCACCGTATCGACCGCGCCATCAACATCAACGAGGTGTGCGATGTCAATCCGTTCGGCGTCATCGCCACCATTGCCGCTTACAACGAAAGCGGCGCGTGGCTCGATGCCCTGCGGAAGTACCTGCGGGAGAATTACGGATACCTCTGCCGCTTCTTCGCCGAAAAGCTGCCGCAGTATCCCGTGCTGCCGCTCGAAGGGACTTATCTGGTATGGACAGACTGCCGGGCTTCTGGTCTCGGCTCGGATGCCCTCACCCTGCAGTTGCAAGCGGAACAGCACCTGATGGTCAATTCCGGCACGATGTACGGTCCCGGCGGAGAGGGTTTCCTCCGGCTGAACATCGCCTGTCCCCGGACGCTACTTGCCGACGGGCTGGAACGGATGGCCCGTGTACTACCATGAAACGTCTATAAATGACTTGTGCGGGTGGTGTATTTTCGTAGGAACAAATCATTGCATATCTATGGACAGAAGAGATTTTTTGAAATATTCGGCATCGGCTGCGGCAGGCGTTCTGCTGACGCCGCTGGCACAGGCAGGAGAGTTATTCACCAAAAACGAAGATAAAATGAAGATTGTAGTATTGACAGGAAGTCCCCGGCGGAACGGAAACACCAACTATCTGGCAGACCGTTTCATCGCAGGGGCACAGGAAAAGGGACATACCGTCTTCCGTTTCGACTGCGCCGCCCACAAGGTGGCAGGCTGCATGGCGTGCAACCGTTGCGGCATGGACGGGGATTGCGTGTTGAAGGACGATTTCGACCAAGTGCGTCCTCGGCTGATTGAAGCGGACATGGTGGTATTCGTGACTCCGATGTATTACTTCGGGTTCTCGGCGCAGCTGAAAAACGTGATAGACCGCTTCTATGCCATCAACGGCAGGATCAAAGGCGCACCGAAGAAGACGGCATTTCTGATGGCATACGCTAACACAAGCAAAAAGGATGCGGAAGCCATGCTGCTGCACTACCGGACATTGGCCGATTATCTTGGCTGGGAGGACATGGGCACCGTCGTGGCTCCCGGAGTGTGGACGGCAGGTTCCATACGGAATACACGGTACGGTGATGATGCCTACAAACTTGGAAAGAACTTATAACGATTTTTTGAATATGAAAAAGTATCTTTATTTTCTGTTCGCTGCCTTCGTGGCAGTGGGAATGAGCGCCTGCTCACCCGATGATAACGGTTCCGACAACCCGGAAACCGAAATCCCCGATACGCCGGATAATCCCGATGACGGGAATGACCCTGACAATCCCAACAATCCTGACAATCCGAATCCTGGCCCGGAGGGAAAGACCCTTATCGTGTATTACAGTTTTACGAATAATGTGCATACCATCGTCAGCGACTTGCTCACACAGATAGAAGCCGACGTCATAAGAGTGGAACCGGCAGAAGAGGGCATCGACTATGCCGCGAACAATTATGCCACGGGCAGCGCGCTGATTCAGGCAATCCGAAATAACCCGAACGATGCGGCCTCCTATCCCGAAATCAAACCCGTAGAGGTGGACATTGCCGATTACGACCGCATTATCGTGGGCGCTCCCCTTTGGTGGAGCAACATGGCCGCACCCCTGCAAACGTTCCTGTTCCGGTATGGAGGGCAGATGGCAGGCAAAGGCATCGGTTTGATAGTGTCGAGTTCAAGCAGCGGCATCAGCGGCGTGGAGGCAGATGCCCGGCGGCTCATTCCAGATGGAATATTCCTCTCTCCAAGCCTATGGATACGTTCGTCCCAAACCTCAAACTGTCATTCGATGATTGCCGAGTGGCTGAACAAATTGATTGAGTGACCGTAAAGCCTTGCGATGGGCATCAGCTGCAAGGGCCGACGCTCGCGGCCGTTCACTAAGCTGGGTATTCTGCCGATAGCTTTCATGTACCGACATCGGATGTGTTCACGCTTTCGCTGGTTGCATTGCCGATGTGGATACTGTATGAGGTCGGTATTTTAATAATAGACAAAACGTGTAATAAATAATAATGTGGTTGAGGTTCAAAATATTCTTCTGTTATGCAGCCCTACTTCTATTATTGGTTTTTATAATCAGTCTGTTCAGACAGGAGCAAACGAGAAGGAACGGGCTGTATAGGGAGAGCAAGGAAATGTTGTCGGCACACCAGCTGGCAGAAAAGAGTTACGTGAACCTGCTGGACCTGTTTCTAACCGCAGAAACGGCGGTAACCTGGGAGTATGAGAACTGGGAAGAATACGGTCGTAAAAGAAAGAATGTGTGTGACAGTCTCCGCCTGCTAAAAAAATATGTACATTCGCCGGAACAACAAGAGCGCATCGATTCGCTGTGCTTGCTGCTTGAAAACAAGGAACAGCTTCTTTTCACGGCAATGAGGAACCTTCAGGAGTGGCAGAACATAGCCGACGTCGTAGGGGAAAGGATTCCGGTTGTCCTGTCTGAGGTCAGGAAACAATCACAAGGACAGGCTATTCCCCTAAAAACGGAAGTCTCCGATCCGGATGGAACGGTTTCCCGAAAAAGGAATTTCTGGGATATATTCCGACGTAAAGAAAAAAAGTCCGCTTACCTGCAACAAAAAGAACAGATGGAACGGAAGCAGGAACAACAGACCGCCTCCTCCCCGGTTGTGACCGCAAGACGTATGCTGCTCACCTTGAACGACCGGGTCATTGAGGAACAGGAAAGGCGGAAAGCATACCTGTCCGTCCAGATGGACAGCCTGTATGGGAACAATGCGGAACTGAACCGGAAAATGAACGTGCTCGTTACCGAATTCGAGAAGGAAACAAATGCACGGTTCACATCTAAATATGAGGCATTCATACTTGACCGTGACACGTCCTACCGTACCGTGGCCGGTCTTGCACTGGGTGTTTCCCTGCTGACAATCGTGTTCTATGCCATCATACACCGGGACATAAATAGAAAATACCGCTACCAGAAGGAGCTGGAGGCATCCGACAGGAAGAACCGGGAGCTCCTCCAGTCCAAGAAGGACATGATGCTCGCCATCGCCCATGACCTGCGTTCCCCGCTGACAACGATAACCGGTTCCGCCGACCTGTTGCCGGACGAGAAGGACGGGCGGCGTAAGGCGAAGTATGTGGAGAATATCCGTCACGCCTCGGAGTACATGCTCTCCCTGGTGGATACCCTGATGGACTTCTACCTGCTGGATACGGGACAGGCACAGTCATACGAGCGTATCTTCCACCTGGAATCCTTGTTCAAGGAGACAGTGGACAATTACGCCCCGCTTGCGCAGAGGAAGAGCCTGCGCCTCTCTTTCGGTTTCTCCGGCACGGACGTGGTGGTCTGCGGCGACAAGGGCCATCTCCAGCAGATCGTCAACAACCTGCTCTCGAATGCCTTGAAGTTCACCAAGGAAGGGAGCGTCCGGCTGGAGGCGGAGTACAGGAGGGGCGAGCTGCGTCTGTGTGTCCGGGATACGGGGAGCGGCATGGACGAAAAGGACGCGGAGAGGATATTCACCGCTTTCGAGCGGCTGGAGAACGCACGTGGCGTATCCGGTTTCGGTCTCGGCCTTGCCATCTGCTCCAGGCTGGTCTCCCGGATGGGCGGCTCCATCCGTGTGGAAAGCCGGAAAGGGCAAGGCAGCGAATTCATCGTCCTGCTCCCCCTTCCGCCGGCCGACGGGAAATCCCCCTTGGACACGGAAAGAGTTTCCCGGCACCTTCGTATGGATGGGACGCGCGTCCTTGTGCTGGATGACGACCTCCGGCAGCTTGGCATCGTAAGAGAAATGCTGCGCCGCCACCGTGCCCAGTGCGACTGCTGCGGGGACAGCAGCGAGCTCGTCTCCAAACTGAGGGAGAACAGGTACGACGTGCTCCTGATGGATATCCAGATGCCGGAAATGGACGGTTTCGCCGTACTGGAACTACTGCGCCGGTCCAATATCCCGCAGGCGAGGGCCATTCCCGTGATAGCCCTGACCGCCCGTATGGATGACGAGCGGGAATACCTCTCGCATGGCTTCGCAGGCTGCATCCGCAAGCCGTTCGCGACGGAAACCCTGCTGGAAGGCATGGAGAAAGTCCTGACACCCGGAAAGGAAGAGGCCGGACGGCAACCGGACTTCTCGCTCATCCTGCAGGGCGAGGACAAGCCGGATGAGATGCTGGGCATCTTCATCTCGGAGAGCCGGAAAGAGCTCTCCCGGCTGCACGCGGCACTGGAAAGAGGTGACCGGAAAGCCGTCCATGACATTCTGCACAAGAATCTTCCGCTTTGGGAATCCCTGCGGCTGGATTACCCGTTGGAAACATTGAGGCAGACCGCAACCGCGGACCCCGCCTTATGGACGGAAACGGACATGGAAAGGATACGTGAGATAGAGAAAGCGGCGGGCAGGCTGCTCCGCCATGCCATGAACCTGCAAAAGAAGGAAGAATGAAAAAGATACTGATCATAGAAGACGACGTTGTTTTCGGCCGGAGCATCGGCAACTGGCTGAAGAAACAGGGAATGGAATGCCGCCACGTGACGGCACTGGCCCCGGCTAGGAAATCCCTCGCGTCGGAGGAGTTCGACCTCGTCCTTGCCGACCTGCGCCTGCCGGACGGGAACAGCACGGAGCTGCTTCGCTGGATGCACGGGAAATGCCTTGCCGTCCCGTTCCTGATCATGACGAACTACGGACAGGTGGAGAACGCCGTGGAAGCCATGCAGCTGGGCGCCGTGAACTATCTCTGCAAGCCCATACAACCGGACAGGCTGCTGGAGGCCATCGGCCAGGTCTTCAGCCGTCCGAAGCGGGACGGAAACGTGTTCTATCGCGGGGAAAGCTACAAGGCGCAGGAGATGTACCGGCAGATCGGGCTGGTCGCCGCCTCGGACATCTCCGTGCTGATACGCGGGGCATCCGGGACAGGCAAGGAACATATCGCCCGTGAACTGCACGAGCAGAGCCGCCGAAGGAACAAACCGTATGTGACGGTGGACTGCGGCTCTCTTCCGGAAGAACTGGCCGCCTCCGAGTTCTTCGGCCATCGCAAAGGCTCGTTCACCGGTGCCGACAGCGACAAGGCGGGGCTGTTCCACGAAGCCGACGGCGGCACGCTGTTCCTGGACGAGATCGGCAACCTCTCCTACAGGACCCAGATGCTTCTCCTGCGTGCCCTGCAGGAGAAACGCTACCGGCCGGTGGGCTCGACCCGGGAGCGCGGCTTCGACATCCGCCTGATATCCGCCACCAACGAGGACCTGGAGAGTGCCATCGCCGAGGGACGTTTCCGGGAGGACCTGTTCCACCGTCTGAACGAGTTCACCATCCGCGTCCCGACGCTCCCGGAGTGCCCGGAGGACATCCTTCCGCTGGCCCGTTTCCTTCTGGGGCACCTCTCGGAGGAACACCACAAGCGGGTGCAGGGTTTCGACCGGCTGGCGGAGGCGGCCCTGAGACAGTATCCCTGGCCGGGCAACATCCGCGAGCTGAGGAATACCGTCCGCCGCGCCCTTCTGATGACAGGCGGCGACTGGATCACCGCGACCGACCTGCATCTGGATCTGACGTTAAGGCAAGAGGAAACGCCCGGCCTCACGGAGGAGGAGAAAGAGAAACAACTGTTGCTCCGGACGCTTGAACAGGCCGGAAACAACCGGGCGAGGGCCGCCAGGATGCTGGACATCAGCCGGACCACCCTGTATGAGAAATTACGCAAATACGGGATTATCTGACAAAAAAGGGTATTGAAGCAAGGGGGTATGACTTCACGCCCCCCTGATTTTCCTCGCTCCGTGTTGTCTTGCGTGTCCGGATGTTTGTATTTAAACGGTATGCTTTATAAATGAAATAGATATAAAACACCCTGTATGTGAAGAATAATCTGTATTTTTACAATCAGTTTTTTAAAGTAAATGGGTGAAATAAAGAAAATATCTACCGTCCATGATTTCAACGCTCTTCTCGGTGTCGAAGACCGTCATCCGCTTATTAGCGTGATAGACTTTTCGGCATACCCACCACGTCCTCTTTTTCGTGCCTTGTTAGGTGTTTACGGCATCTATATCCGGGAAGACGAGCCGCAGAATGTGGTTTACGGAACAAGTAAATACGACTTTCTCGGTGGTACGCTAATTGCCATCGCACCCGGCCAAATAAGCGGGGCCGAAGACATCGGGCATCCCGTGCAACGAAAGGGATGGGCAATCCTTTTCGATGCGGAGTTACTGCATGGCACGTCGCTCGCACAAAAAATCCGGCAATACACGTTCTTTTCTTACGAAGTGAACGAAGCCCTGCACATGCAGGATTCGGAACGGGAGACAATCGTCGAATGCCTGAAACACATCCGTAAGGAATTGTCCGGACCGCAGGACGAGTATAACCGAACGATTCTGGTCGCCTATATCGAAGTGTTGCTTAATTATTGTATGCGGTTCTACGGACGGCAATTCGCTACGCGCAAGGCTGCAAGCAAAGATATTCTGGCCCGGTTCGAACGGCTGTTGACCGAATATTTCGACAGCGGCGAACAGACCCGGCACGGACTTCCCAACGTGCAGGAATGCGCAGAACGGTTGTCGTTGTCGCCCAATTATTTCGGCGACCTCGTCAAGCGGGAAACAGGGGAAACCCCGCACGAACACATCCAACGTTTTCTGATAGAACGAGTCAAAAAGAGCTTGGCGGAAGGCGGAAAGACAATCAGCGAAATTGCATACGACATGGGATTCAACTATCCCCATCATTTGAGCCGTATGTTCAAGAATGCTACCGGAATGTCCCCGAAAGAATATGTTACGGCACTTAAATTGAAATGAGGGTTTGTCGAAACTCTCATAAACTAAAAATCACCCTCGCTACAACTATCTGTAGAGAGGATGATTTCAATAAAAGAGGAATTTTGACTCCTTCGTTTCGTCAGTTCTGCAAATGCGCCCGGAAAAAGGACGCGAGTTTTCCGACGGCTTTGCCCATATCGACATCATAGAGCGATATGTGGGTTGCCCCCTCCACCACGAACAGCTCCTTTTCATGGGTCGATAGTTCGACGGCCTTTTCGCCCATCCAGCGGGAACCGGCCTTGCTCCCGACGACAACCAGCAAAGGTTGTGTCAGATAATCGGGTATCAAGGCAAAAGAGTTGAATGCCAACCGGTCGGCAAAGCCTTTGAACAGACAAAGGTTATCGGAGTTGGGATGCCCACCGCGTGAAGTGCGGTAATAGTCATGCGCCTCCACGAAATCCGGGTGCAGCCCGTCAGTTACCGTTTCAGGTACATAGTTCACCAATTTCGGAGCTTCGCCATTTGCTTCTGCTGTACGGGCTTCTGCTATCTGTTCCATCATTTTGAGTTGGGATTCCAGCGTATTGCCGCCCGTCCATCCCTGTCGGGTCGAAAGCCCCGCATCGACAGGGCTGACACCTGCAACGACCTTAATCCGTTTTTCTGTCAATGCGGCGTTGATGACATAACCTCCTCCGGCACAGATTCCCATTGCCCCGATACGGCTACGGTCGATGTAAGGCAGCGTGGTCAGAAAATCGACTGCACATTTCACGTCTTCCACTCGGTTGTAGGGGCTGTCCAGACGTCTGGGTTCCCCCTCGCTTTCGCCCTGATGGGAGGCATCGAAAGCAATAGCGACAAAGCCCTCTCCGGCCATACGTTCGGCATACCTGCCTGCTGTCTGCTCTTTCACGCCACCGCCCGGATGAACGACAATAATCGCCGCATATTTCGATTCGTGACTGAAACTTTCGGGCAGGTATAATTCACCCGCCATTGTCCACGGGCCGTTCTTGAATTTCACTTGTTCTTTCATAACTTCTTCTTGTGTGTTTTGTGCCTGCGACGCGAGGGAGATTCCCAACATACAGAGGTAGGCTGTTATATTTTTCAGATAGTTCATCGTAATGCGTTTTTGAAAAAATCGGTCATTTTCTTCAAAGCCATGTTTATATATTTCGGATTATCGTAGAGATCGAAATGCCCGGCTCCCTCGATTACGTACAGTTCTCTCGGTCCGTTCGACAATTCGACGGCCCGCTCGCTTTGCCACAACGATCCGGCCTTGCTTCCCGCCACGACCAACAGCGGGCGGTCAAGCAGTTCAGGGATGAACTCGTAGGCATCGAACGTGATTCGGTTGGCCATGCCTACGAACCGGAACTTGTTGGGCGAATTGGGATGCAGGGCACGGGCCGGATTCCGGTAATAGTCATTTGCTTCGACCATATCGGGATAGGTATGCCCGTCTATTTCATCGGTTTCCGGCACATAATGGACATAACGTACCTCCGCTCCGTTCACTTCTGCCGTGCGTTGCTCGGCGATTTCATCGAGGCGGCGCTTCACATCCCCGATACTCCGCTTTCCGTCCCATCCCTGCCGGGTCGTAGCTCCCGGATTAGTGCAGCAGATACCGCAAACGGCTTTAATGCGCCGGTCGGTCAGCGCGGCGAAGATGGCATAGCCCGCTCCTGCGCAGGAGCCGATAGCACCGATACGTGCCCGATCCACATAAGGCAAGGTAGTCAGGTAGTCCACGGCGCATTTCACATCCTCGCTCCGTTCATAAGGATTGTCCCACAGACGGGGTTCTCCCTCGCTTTCGCCTTGGTGGGAGGCATCGAACGTCAGGACGACAAATCCCGCTTTTGCCATACCTTCGGCGTAGAGTTTCGAGGTCTGCTCTTTTACGCCTCCTCCGGGGTGGCATACGGCAAGTGCGGCATACCGTTTCGTCTCGTCGAAATTATCCGGCAGGAACAGGCATCCCGCCATGTTCCAGTTCCAATTTCTGAACATCACTCTCTTTTCCATTGTTTTTTACTTGTTATTTACTTCTATATAATCCTCCTCGCTTACCGCTTCCAGCCATGTATCCTTGTTCTTGTCTGGATTGGGGATGACCGATACGTGGCTGAACTCGCAGTCTATCGCCGCTCCGTGCCAGTGTACCACGCCCGGACGAATGTTCACGACATCTCCGGCCGACAAAGCCTGCGCGGACTGTCCTTTCTCCTGATACCAGCCCCGGCCTGCCGTGCAGAGCAGAATCTGCGTGCCGGTATGCACGTGCCAGCGGGTTCGTGCTCCGGCTTTGAATGTTACATTGGATGCTTGGCAGGGGGTATCGCTGTCGGCTGAAACGAGCCGTTGGTTGAAGACCTCACCCGTAAAGTAATTCGCCGTCGAGATACGACCACGGGGAAATACGTCGTCGATAGGTTCCGGCATCGGGTATTTCCGCTCGAAAGCGGCACTCAACACCTGATCTGCCCGCCATGCTTCACGTGTGCCTACTTTATTCTTCAACGTATGGACGATTTGCCATACCTGCCCGTTGGTCAGTCCGGCATTAGCCGCATAACGCAGGTGCGATTTGATCTGTCCTGCCGTCCCGTCGAGAGCCGACAAGGCAGAGAGCGTGGCGATTTCACGGCTCGCCTCGTCTAAATTGTCCCTTCCGAAAAGGTCGCCGAACAGATGGGCTTTCAGGCAGTAGTCGATAGCGGGGGCAAATGACATGATACCACCCTCGACCGGATGTCCCGACAGACGGGTTTGTACCTCTGTTCCTAATTCCAACGTGCTCTTGTCGCTCGGCATCGGCGTCGCTTCCGCCCCTTCCGTATCCGTGATTCCTTTCGCACTCCGCTCATCGAGAACACTATTGAAGGTTGTGAGGGCGTTCAGACTGCGAGGGAAGCCCGTATAGGCGTAAAGATGGGTTAGAATTTCTTTAATCTCACTGATTGTCAGCCCGGCATCCAACCCCTCTGCAAGAGCTTCCCGCAGATGTTCCGTATCTCCTTTGGCTGTCAGCGCGGCGATAGGAACTATCGCCTGCTGCTTCTTACTCAATGTTTCCATTCCTTGTGCGTTCGTTTGTGCGATACCGCCTATGACAAACATGGCGGACACCGCAAGTCCTAAAATTCGAGTTTTAAGTTTCATAGCTTTTTTCATTGTTTATTTACTCGATACCGAGCCACTCCGAGAGCAGTTCCTCCAGATTATTCGGAATGTTATAGGATATTCTCAATCCGTCGGCTACCGAAGATTCTGGGCAAAGACGTGCGATATTCGCTCGTGCATCTTCGATACCGACTGCCATACTGGTACAGAACGTGCGGATAGTCTTCCCCGCAAAATCGTACTCTTCGAGAAACGTGCGGATAGCCATCGGTTCGCAATACCGCCATATCGGGAATCCGATATAGACAATTTCATATTCATCCATGTTCTCCACGTGCGTTGTCAGGGCGGGACGTGCATCGGCCTCGTATTCCTGCAAGGCGATTTCGGAACACTCCGTGTGCGATACGGGGTAGTCTCGTTCGGGGATGATCTCGAAAAGATCGCCGCTCGTCAATCGGGCCAGCTCCATTGCCACGGTCTGCGTGTTACGTGCCTTATTTGTGGCTCCCGATACGGCATCCGTACCGCCCGGCACATGATTTGCCCGCGAGAAATAAGCAACCAAGACTTTGCGTTCTTCCGAGCCCGATGAATCCGGTGTGTCCGGATTCCCCGGTTGTTCCTGCCTCTGGGGTTCCGTTTCATCCCCGCCGCAGGCCACGGAAAACGGCAGTACGAATACAGCCAAGAAGATCGAGAAAAAAATAGTCCGTTTCATATTATTCCGCTTTTTCAAACCGAACATCAACATCTCCGATACCATTGAAGATTTCGACTCCCGAATCCACCCGTCCGATGGATTGCATCTGGAAATGTTCTCCGTTCTGTTTATACATGATTACAAAACTGTGCATGGGCGGATAATAGACGATTTCGCCCACTTCATATCCCCTTGAACGGGCATTGTCCGTCGGCAGGGCTTCCGGGAAACGATAACACATCTCCCGTCCGTACAAATCCATCATCGGCAGCGTAACCGGCATTTTTTCCACAAATGCCCGTGTCGTTACGTTATCTTCCAGCGTTGCGGTCAGCGTCCGACCGTTTACCGTAATTTTCATTTTCGTTACCATATCATTATCATTGTCTGAATTATCGTTATCATCTTCGTTTTCTGCCAAAGCTATCGTTACACTGATATTTTGTCCCAATGAACGCACCGTTTCTATATCGCTCGTAACAGCCCCGACAATTACCAGATTGCCGGTCGATGAAGAGTTTGCTTCGTCGCTGTGGAATATCACGAAATCATCGCCGGCCGTCCAGAATGCCAGATCGCCGTCGTGCCAGCCGTATTGCACGTCGGTTTCGTCATACGCCAACGCGGGAGATATGCCGCCGCAGTAGTCGTGCGCTCCGCGATTGAGTGTTACCGTTATGGGAAGACGGGAAAGCAGGTCGAGGGCTGTACGGTTATCGTTCAGATAGCCTTCGAGTACCGTTTCGCCAACGGTCAATGTAATAGCCGTTCTGTTGGTAGTAGAACTGTCATCATCATCCCCACCGGGATTTTGGGGAGTTTCCGGAATGACCGGATCGTTTTCAGAAGTGTCCGATTCACAAGCCGACAGCGAAAGTGTCATGCACATCGCCATCATCATGGTCGTTAAAATTTTCATATCCGTTACTTTTTTAATCGTTCATACTCTAATTCATTGTAGAGAGTATCGCTGCAACTTTCTCTGTTGCAAAAGTAGCGGATACCGAGGTCTCCATTTCAACGCAAAATATCGGTTTTTATACCAATTTCTACGATAGAATTATAACACGAATAACCCGACTTCGGATGGCGATTGTGCCAATCCTAACTTCTTGATAAAAAATATTTATTAAGCGACCATTCTGGGCGCACTCGCATAGATTTGTGCCGTGCGGATGCTGCGGTGGCCCAACATCTTCGAGCGCGTTTCGATAGGTACGTCGTTCAACAAGCAGACCGTCGTGGCATAGGTATGGCGGTCGTTACTGCCACATTACGTTTTTCTCGATGCCGCATCTCTTCGCTATGACTGTTTATAACCTTCTTGTTCCAATCCGTTCCCATTCTTGTTTTTATCCTTATCTCTGCAACCATATAATGAATTGAGAATCATTTATCAAAGACTACAATATGGATATTCGACCCTTATGTGGCAGACTTGGTCTTGAGGTCTGTGAGGCAGAACGCCAAAAACGGATGTGGCAAATGGGACTTGCCCAGGCCATGCGCAAACCTCCCCTTGCTGGCAGTATTCCCCAAATCATCCGGACAGTACTGATTGAACCCGTTGTAAAGGAACTTTGCCGGAAGACCGGAAAAGATGTCCGTTATCAGCATTACGGCCTTGAAGGATATTTCCGCCTGCTTCTAAGAGGGAAACCGTTTGCCGTCATCTCTCTTCCCAATCCCGGCAATGGACGGGCATTCGTCAAATTCCTGGATGCCTGCGGCAGACAATGCAACCCGATGAAAGAGCTTCACAATACGGACGTGCTCGTCTCCTTCCTCCGGGAAACAGCGGGATAGCCCGAAGTACAAGGGGCTTACAGAAAGTGTACACTTTCCTTACAGACAGTGTAAGGGAGGTGTACGCTTTTTGTTTACACCCTTGTACGTCCCGTTTTTTCTATCTTCCTGAACATCCGCCATTTGTATGGTTCAAACAGGCGTATCCTTCTTCGGTGGCATGGCATTCGTCCTTGTGTTCCTGAATTTGAACCTAAAAACAATCTCATGGAAACATCAATGACAGACCGTCTTCTCGACTGCTTCGCGAAAGTCGTCCGGGAAAAGAAAGAACTTACAGAATCAGAATTATCATCCGCCTATACGGAATTCATGAACCGCCTGCAATCGATAACCGACGGCGGGCTGCCCGTCATCGTGAAGCTGAGGCAGCTGCGCCGCCTGGAACTGGAGCTGGAAACCTACCGGCATGGGGCGTATCCCGCCCTTGAGGGGCTGACGGACATCTACCTGACGAAAGCCGCCGCCCTTGTCAGGATGGAGAGAGACCTGTTCCATTTCATGGCGGACCATCCCGAGCTCCAGGCCGTGCCACCGCCTGCCGGTGAAAAGACAAGGAACCATCCCGCCCTTCATTGGAAAGGCTCCCGGGTGAACCTGATGGAACTGATCGCCTCGCTGGATTATTCCGCTCTGGTGACGGACGGACAGGGAAACCGCCAGTCCTTTGCCGCCCTGGTCGCGGCATTCGAAACCCTTTTCAATGTCACCCTGCCCAAGCCCTACGACTTGCGTGCCGATCTCGCCCGGAGGAAAAAGAACCTCTCCGTCCTGCTTCCCAAACTCCGGGAAACCTACGAGAAAAACATCGTGAACTGCGGGATTGACCGGCGTTGAAACGGCGGTGAGACACCCCTGTCAGTAAAAGTCATCCCCTGTCAGGGATAGTCACCCCATGCCGTTTGGCGCATAACGGAATTCTCACTTATTTTGCTCCCGAAAAAATAACCGTAAAGAAACAGAAGAACCCATGGCAAGAATCAAGCAGACACAGAAAACGCAGGATGCGTCTTCCTTCCAGCCCTGAAGAGGCGGGCGGAAGCCGAAGGACGCCTCCGAGCTCCATTCCTATTATTACGGGTTCCGCCTGGATGAAAGGCAGAACATCGAGTTCGAGAGGCTCTACGCGAACTCCGGGGCGAAGACCAAATCCCAGTTCATCCTGTCGGCCATTTTCGGCAGGCCCCTGAAAGTGGTGAAAATAGACAAGGCGGCCACGGATTTCTACATCCGGCTTACGAACCTGCAGAGCGACTACCGCCGTGTAGGGGTGAACTACAACCAGGTGGCCAAGGCCGTTCACAGCGGGGAGTTGACCGGGAAGAAAGCCCTCGCCCTGCTTTACAAGCTGGAACAGCTGACCGTGGAATACATCTCGCTGAACAAGGAAATCATCCGTCTGACCAAGGAATTCGAGCGATGGTTGCAAAGATAACATCCGGCGTGTCCGTCTACGGGGCGCTCTATTACAACCAGGAGAAAGTGGACAAGGGCAAGGCCCGGACGCTGGCATGGAACCGTGTCATGGAACGTCCCGACGGCACGGTCGGCATCCCGGAATGCATGCGCAGCTTCGAGGCCTACCTTGCCGCCAACCGACGGACGGAAAAACCGATGATCCACCTCTCGCTCAATCCCCATCCCGACGACAGGCTCTCCGACGGACAACTGGAAGCCATCGGACGGGAATACATGGAAAAACTGGGTTACGGCGACCAGCCTTACATCATTTTCCGGCACGAGGACAACGCCCGTCCCCACATCCATATCGTCTCCCTGCGCATAGACGAGCAGGGCAGAAAGATCAGGGATTACAAGGAATGGGAACGTTCCATGAAAATCTGCCGGGAGCTTGAGCAGAAATACGGACTGGTTCCGTCAATGAAGGAGGAGCGCAAGGTTTCCAGTGCCATGACACCGGTGGACTACCGCAAAGGTGACCTGAAACACCAGATCGCAAACGTGGTCAGACCGGCCCTGCAGGATTACCGTTTCCGCTCGTTCAAGGAATTCAAGGCCCTGCTCGGGCTGTTCAACGTGACGGTGGAGGAAGTACGCAAGAGCATTGACGGCAAGATATGCCATGGGCTGGTCTATGCGGCACTCGACGAAAAAGGCAGACGTTGCGGCGTAGGCATCAAGTCCAGCGACATCGGCAGGAGCGTCGGTTACGAAGCCCTGGGAAAGAGATGCGCCCGAAGCAAGGCGTGGATGAAGAAACATCCCGTACCGGAAAGGACGAAGGAAGCCATCCGGGAAGCCATGCGGCAGGATACCCGGCAGGGATTCCTCCGGCTACTGGCCGGAAGAGGCATCGTCCCCATACTTTGGGAAAACGAAAAAGGCGTGATTTACGGGGTAACCTACATCGACCACGACTCGAAGACGGTCTTCAAGGGTTCGGCCCTTGGCAGGGAGTTCTCCGCGTCCGTCCTGAACAGGCTGTACGGCACGCCGCTTCCCGCGACGGCTTCCCATGAGGATACCTCCTTGAAAGAGGAAACCGCAAGAGGGGAAACCGGGCTTACGGAAGGGCTGTTGGATATCCTCTCGACGGAATCCCGTCCCTATCCGGGCGAGGAAACCGCGGAGGGCATCTACGGGAAGAAGAAAAAGAAACGGAAACGCCGCGGCCCGCATGTCGGCTAAAAGGGTTTCCAAAAGGATGAAACATAAGCAAAGTATCACCCATAAAACAAGGAAAACATGTCACAAGAAGATGCCAGGGGACTGGGCAAGACCATCGACTTCATGCGCGCGGTCAGCCTCCTGTTCCTCGTGATGAACATTTATTATTTCTGCTATCCGTTCTTTCACCATCTGGGGTGTACCAACGGCATAGTGGACAAGATCCTTGTGAACCTGCAGCGGGACACGGGGCTGTTCACCCATTCGCTGGTGACCAAGTCCTTCTGCCTGATGTTCCTTTTCTTCTCCTCGATGGGAGCCAGGGGACGCAGACAGATGGAGATGTCCTGGCGGCGTATCGGCTGTTTCCTGACGGCCGGCCTGTCCCTTTATTTCGGCAGCGAGTTGCTGCTCGTCTCAGGGTGGGACATCCGGCCCACCACGCTGCTGTACGTGTCCGCTGTCACCGCCGGTTATATCTGTCTCCTGACCGCCGGCATGTGGATCGGCCGTCTGTTGAAGAACCAGCTGATGGACGACGTGTTCAACGAGGAAAACGAGTCCTTCATGCAGGAGACCCGGCTGATGGTCAGCGAGTATTCGGTGAACCTTCCGACCCGTTTCTATTACAGGAAGAAATGGCATGACGGCTGGATAAACGTGGTGAACCCGTTCCGCGCGACCCTCGTGCTGGGTACGCCGGGCTCGGGCAAGAGTTACGCCGTCATCAACAATTACATACGCCAGCAGATCGCCAAAGGCTTCGCCTGCTACATTTACGACTTCAAGTATCCGGACCTGAGTACCATAGCTTACAACCAGCTACTCAAGAACAGGGACAAGTATGACGGCAACGTGCAGTTCTATGTGATCAACTTCGATGATCCGCGCCGCAGCCACCGCTGTAACCCGATCAATCCGGCCTTCATGTCGGATATCGCGGACGCTTACGAATCGGCGTATGTCATCATGCTGAACCTGAACAAAAGTTGGATACAGAAACAGGGTGATTTCTTCGTGGAATCCCCGATCATCCTGCTGGCCGCCATCATCTGGTACCTCAAGATTTTCGAGGACGGGAAATACTGCACCTTCCCGCATGCCATCGAGCTGCTGAACAAGCCCTATTCGGACGTGTTCACCATACTGACCTCGTACAGGGAGCTCGAGAACTACCTCTCGCCCTTCATGGACGCATGGAAGGGTGGGGCGATGGAGCAGCTCCAGGGCCAGATAGCGAGCGCGAAGATACCGCTCTCGCGCATGATCAGCCCCTCGCTCTACTGGATCATGAGCGGGGACGACTTCACGCTGGACATCAACAACCCGGAGAAACCCAAGGTGCTGTGTGTGGGCAACAACCCCGACCGGCAGAACATCTATTCGGCGGCCCTGGGGCTGTATAACGCCCGCATCGTCAAGCTGGTCAATCGGAAGAGAAAGCTGAAGAGCTCCATCCTGGTGGACGAGGTCCCGACCATCTATTTCCGGGGCCTTGACACGCTGATCGCCACGGCGCGGAGCAACAAGGTGGCGGTCTGCCTGGGAGCGCAGGACTTCAGCCAGCTGGTACGCGACTACGGTGAGAAAGAGGCGCGCGTGATCCAGAACACCATCGGCAACATCTTTGCCGGGCAGGTGGTCGGGGAAACGGCGAAAAACCTTTCCGAGCGTTTCGGCAAGGTGCTCCAGCAACGCAAATCGGTCAACATGACGAAAGAGGACACTTCCACCAACATCAGTACCCAACTGGACTCCCTGATACCTGCCTCCAAGATATCCAACCTCTCACAGGGGATGTTCGTGGGAAGCGTATCGGACAATTTCGGGGAAACCATCAGGCAGAAGATCTTCCATGCCCGTATCGTGGTGGACAATGCCAAGGTGGAAGCCGAAACGAAGGCTTACAAACCGATACCCGTCATCACGGACTTCACGGACGGGGACGGCAAGGACCATATGCAGGAGGAGATCGAGCGCAACTACTACCGCATCAAGGAAGAGGTGGGCGATATCATCCGGCGCGAGCTCCTGCGCATAGAGAACGATCCGAAGCTGCAGCACCTGCTGGAGACGGACGAGGAATAACATATATATATTAAGGAATAGGATTGCTTCAGGCAATCCTACATTTGATAACCGTTTAATTTTAGTTTTATGACCGAGAAAAAGAAAAACAACAATCCCATGGGAAAACCCTGTTTCCCGTGGGTGGGCGGAAAGAGAAGGCTGCTTCCCGTCCTGACCGGGTCATTGCCGGGTAATTTTTCCGAAATGGAAACGTATGTGGAACCTTTCGTTGGCGGCGGCGCGCTGTTCTTCTGACTGAGGCAGGCCCATCCGCACATCCGCTGCGTGATCAACGACTCCAACGAGAGCCTGGTGAACGTGTACCGCATCATCCAGAACTCCCACGAGGAGCTGATCAGGACGCTGGACGGCATTCAGAGGGAATACCATGCCCTGAGGGAACACGCGGACAGAAGGGCGTACTTCATGGAAAGGCGCACATTCTTCAACGAGGGGAATCCGGACGATGTCACCCGCGCCGCCCTGTTCATCTTCTTCATGCGTACCTGCTACAACGGCATCTATTCGGTGAACCGCAGCGGCAAGCTCTCCGTGACGTTCGGCGCGGGCAACCGTGCGAGAATACTGGAAGAAGAGCTGCTCTGCCTGAACCATAAGCTGCTGCGGGGAGTCGTCATCCTGGACGGGGATTACCGGCAGACCGGTAAATACGCGGGCGGGAAGACCTTCTTCTACTTCGATCCTCCCTACAAGCCGGTCAACGAGGCGGGCGGCTATACTTCCTACATGCCCGACGATTTCGACGACAACGACCAGATCCGGCTGGCCGAATTCTGCAGGGAGATAGGGGATGCCGGCAGCAAATGAATGCTCTCCAACTCCGATCCTCGCGAGAAGGATCCGACCAATACCTTCTTCGACGACCTGTACGACGGCTTCCACATCCAGCGGCTGAGCATCTTCCGCTCGGTCTGCTCCATCGCCGAGAAACGGAAACCGGTCAACGAGCTGTTGATAAGGAACTATTAATGCGGGGCAAGGCTGTCAAAATATAGCCCCACTTACTATGTGTTTCTTTTTGGACACGGATTTTCATGGGAAATACAAAGAAAATCCATGAATTTCCATGCCAAAAAGAAACCGCCAAGTGTGTTTTGATACATTTTTTCTCAACAGGAATAATCACTCACTGCCACCGCCTAACGAGCGGTAAAGGTTGACGACCCCTTGTATCTCGTCGAAACGGTCCGAAGCCACATCCAGTTCCGCCTGTAACAATGTCTGGCGCGCCGTCAACACCTCAAGGTAATTCTGCGAACTGTATTTCATCAGCAATTCCGCACTACGCACTGCCGATGTCAGGGCGGCAACCTGCTGTTCGCCAAGTTTCAGCCTTCCTCTTGCTGTCTGCCATTGCACCAATGCGTTATTCACTTCCGTACCGGCATCGAGCAGGCTTTGGCGGAAAGAGAGTAACGCCTCTTCCTGCTGTGCCTTGGCTACTTTCAGATTAGCGATGTTTTGTCCCCGGTTGAAAAGGGGCTGTATGAGCGAACCGACAGCCGAAAACAGCCATTGGCCGGGATTGGTGATTGTGGCACCCGCCGCATTGGTCCACCCGGCAGAACCCGAAAGCGTAATCGACGGGAAGAATGCAGACCGGGCACGGTTGGTCACATAGAACGCCGCCGCCAACGCCGCCTCGCTCTGCCGCACATCCGGACGGCGTTGCAGGAGCTGCAACGGTAGCCCCACTAAAAGCGTGTCGGGAAAAGACTGGCCGGAAAGCGTCGAACGTGCGATGTCGCCCGGAACAGCTCCTAATAATGATGATAAGGAGTTTTCCAACTCGATAATCTGCCGTTCGAGCGAAAGCAGCGAGGCATCCACCGACAGTTTCCCCGCTTCGGTCTGTGCCACAGCCATATCAGTGGTCTGTCCTGCCCTTTTCAGGGCTTTCATTACACGCAAGTTCTCATTCCAGTTTCCGGCCGTGCGGCGGCTGATGTCAAGTTGTTCATCCAACATCAGCAAAGTATAATAATTGTTGGCAATGGTCGCTATCAACTCGGTTTGCACAGCCTGACGGTAGGCTTCGCTCTGTTCCAGTACAGCACGGGCCTCCCGCTTGGCGTTAGTCAGTTTGCCAAAAATATCAATTTCCCAACTTGCCGAAACCGCCAGATCGTAGGTCTTGGTTGTCTTTCCATGTTCCGCCTTGCTCATTGTCCCCTGAGGAGTAAGGTTGACGGACGGCAAATATGAAAGGCGTGCCGACTTGAGAAGCGCCTCGGCCTCTTCCACACGCAGGCGGGCAATGCCCAAATCAGAATTGTTGCAAAGTCCGGTCTCTATAAGTTTTTGCAGTTGAGGGTCTGTGAACAGCTCTTTCCACGAAAGGTCGGCAATGGACGCGGCACTGTCGGCAGGCGGCACCTGCCGGCGGTAGAGGCTATCCACAACCGCCACGTCAGGTCGTTTGTAGGGTCGGTAGACCGAGCATCCGCCCAGCACCACCGACAAGCATATACATATAATTATTTTCTTCATTGTACAAATATATTCTTGTTTATTGTTCTCTTTCTTTCAAATCCGGCAACCGGCGTTCAGGCATAAAGCGTTCCTGCAAATACTGGAACACGATAAAAAGCACGGGCACAATAAAAAGCAACGCGACCGTACCAATCAGCATGCCGCCGACCGTACCCACACCGATAGAGATATTGCCATTGGCTCCCACACCCGAAGCGAACATCAGCGGAAGCATGCCGAAAATCATCGTCAGCGAGGTCATCAGAATCGGACGCAGACGGACTTGGGCGGCAGACACCGCTGCCTGAGAAATGCTCATGCCCTGACGACGGCGTTCCGAGGCATATTCCGTAAGCAGGATTGCCGTTTTGGCAAGAAGTCCTATCAACATCAACAAACCGATTTGCAGATAGATGTTATTCTCCAGACCGAATATCTTGGCAAAAAGGAAACTTCCGGCAAGACCGAACGGCACGGAAAGGATAACTGCAATCGGAACAAAAAGACTCTCATAAAGGGCACATAGAATCAAGTATATGAATACCACACAGATGATGAAGATAACGGTGGTGGAACTGCCTGTCGAAGCCTCTTCGCGCGACATACCGCCGAACTCGTAACCGTAACCGGCCGGAAGCGTTTCCGCCGCCACTTCACGCAGTGCCTCGATGGCCTGTCCGGTGCTGTAACCGTCGGCCGGGATGCCGTTCACACTGATGGCGGAGAATAGGTTGAAGCGGGAAAGTGTCTCGGCTCCATATACACGTGTGAGCTTCAGGTATTGTCCCACAGGACTCATCTCGCCCTCATCGTTCCGTACAAACATATTGTTCAGCGCTTCCGTATCCAAACGGTATTCGGGAGAAGCCTGCACCATCACACGATACAGTTTGGAGAAGCGGTTCATGTTGGAGGCATAATTGCCTCCGATGTAGCCGGACAACACGGAAAGCACATCGGATGGAGAAATGCCGTTACGCTTGCAACGGGAAGCGTTCACCTCCACTAAATATTGCGGGAACTTAGTGTCAAACGAAGTTGTGGCACGCGCAATTTCAGGACGGGCATTCAGCTTGTCAATCATCTGCCGGGTTATGGACAGTAAATCTTCTATTTTTCCTCCTTTTTGGTCTTGTACATATATCTCAAAACCACTGCTCACACCATATCCCGGAATCATAGGTGGAGCAAAAACCATAATTTCGGCTGAAGCGATGTCGGCTGTACGGCGGTAGATTTCAGATATTACAGAATTAATGTCATCCCCTTCTTCCGTCCGTTCACTCCAATCCTGAAGACGGACAATGAACATACCATTGGCTGCTCCCTGCCCGCTGATCATGGCGTTACCCGTAACCTTGGAAAACATGCGGATTTGAGGAATGTCCTTGATGCGGCGGTCAATCTCGTCCATCACAAGCTGTGTTTCCGCCAAGTTGCTTCCGGGTGAAGTACGCACATCGATAAAGACCGTACCCATGTCTTCCTGCGGTACAAGTCCCGTCTTGGTCGTTTTCATCAGGAAAAAGAGTCCGGCACCGGCCACTACCAACAGTACACCGGCGAGCCATTTACGTTTGAGCATGAAAAACACGCCACCTTTATATTTCATCACCACGCGATGGAAAGCCGTATCGAAAGCGACGTGGAAACGTGAGGAGAAACTCATCTTTTCCCCGCTGCCGGTATCCGCGTGCGGGGTCATGATAAGCGCGCAAAGAGCCGGACTGAGGGTCATGGCATTGAGCAGGGAAATACCTACCGCCACAGCCATCGTAAGACCGAACTGGGTATAGAACGTACCGGTCGTACCACCCATGAAAGACACAGGAATGAATACCGCCATGAAGACGAACGTGGTGGTTACCAAAGCGGAAGTTATATTCCCCATGGCATCGATCGTGGCAAGATAAGGAGACTTATAACCCTCATCGAATTTTGCCTGCACCGCCTCTACGACGACTATCGCATCATCCACCACCGTACCTATCACCAGCACCAAAGCGAAAAGGGTCAACATATTCAGGCTGAAACCTGCCACAGCCAAAAATGCAAAAGTACCTATCAGGGAAACGATGATTGAAACGGCAGGTATAAACGTGGAACGGAAACTCTGCAAGAATACATATACCACCAGAATAACAAGGACTATGGCCTCGATAAGAGTCTTGATTACATTTTTGATAGACGCGTCAAGAAAGTCCTTCGTGCTCATCAGGTCGGCTATCTCCATACCCTTGGGAAGGGTTTCCCGAATGTCCTCCACCACCTTATCGATTTCCTCGATAATTTCATTGGCATTTGAACCGGATGTCTGGGCAATCATACAGTTAGACCCCGGATGCCCGTTCACCTCGCCGATATAAGTGTAAGTGCTCGACCCCAACTCAATAGTGGCGACATCCTTCAACTTCAGCTCTTCACCGCCGGGAAGGGATTTGATAACCATATTCTCGTAATCCTGCTCAAATTCGTAACGTCCACGGTATTTGAGCACGTATTGGAATGTGTTTTCCGATTCAGCACCTAAAGTACCGGTCGGGGCTTCCAGGTTCTGTTCGTCAAGAACTGCCGTGATGTCGCCCGGAACAAGGCCGTAGCGTGCCATCTTACCCGGGTCGAGCCAAATACGCAATGAGTAGTCCGAACCCATCACGTTCACCTCACCAACGCCGGCTATACGCGCCAAACGGGGCTCGATATTGATTTTCAGATAATTGTTCAGAAATTTCTCGTCAAACGAATCGTCCGGGCTGTACAGGGCCAGCGCTTTGATGTTACTGGTCTGGCGTTTACGCACCGTAACACCGCTTCGTGTAACTTCAGCCGGAAGCAAGCCTTGTGCAGAAGCAATACGGTTCTGCACATTCACCGTCGCCATGTCCGGGTCTGTCCCCTGCCGGAAATAGATACGGATATTCGCCATCCCGGCATTGGTGGCAGACGAGGTCATATACATCATGTTCTCCACACCGTTGAGGGCCTCTTCCAAAGGCACCACAACACTCTTCTGCACAGTCTCGGCATTGGCACCCGTGTAGTTGGCCTGCACGCTTACCGTAGGCGGGGCTATTTCGGGAAACTGTTCAACAGGCAGCTGAACAAGGCTGATAATACCCAATATAAGAATGAGGACGGAAATTACACCCGCCAGAATGGGTCTGTCAATAAAAGTCCTTATTTTCATGGTACAGCTTATTCATTAGTGGTCGTGTGAGTATCTATTTCGGTTCCCTCGCGTACAAGACCGGCACCTTCGGCAACAATTACATCGCCAGGAAGCAGACCGGACTCCACAATGTATTCCGTCCCGTCATTCAGACGGAACACTTCGACGGGAGTTGACTTGGCTTTGCCGTCAACCACCTTATATACGAAAACGCGGTTCTGCAATTCATAAGTGGCAGCCTGCGGGATGACAATCACGCTGTCACGGTGTGAAGGGACGAACACCGTGGCGCTGCCACCGTTACGGAGCAATCTCTCCGGGTTGGCGAACTCCGCACGCAGGCTCACCGCACCCGTACCCTCATCCACGGTTCCGCTCACCGCATTGATTTTTCCGGAATGGGAATAAGCCTTGCCGTTACTCAAAGCCAGTTCCACATCGGGCATCCCGTCCATCGCTTTCTGAAGCGAGCCATATTGCTGTACCAAATCCAATATCTGGTTCTCGTTCATCGAAAAATAGGCATAGACGTTCTCGTCATCGGAGACAGTCACCAACGGCTCTGCAATATTGCTGCCCACAAGAGCACCCACACGATAAGGAATCATGCTGGCAACCCCGTCGACAGGACTTTTCACCTCTGTATAGGACAGGTTGTTACGGGCATTGGTCTCCTCCGCCCGGGCTTGGGCAAGGCCGGCTTGGGCTTCCGCAAGAGAATTACGGGCAGTCTGGAGGTCGAATTCGGAAACCACATTCTCCCGGAACAGCTCCTCTTTGCTCTCTGCCGTAAGCCGGGCAGTAGCCAGACGGGATTCCGCGCTCTTTACGTTGGCAATTGCCGTTTCAAGCGCAGCCTTATAAGGCACTTGGTCTATGATGAACAGCACTTGTCCCTTCTTTACCACGTCCCCCTCGTTCAAACGGATCTCGGTAATGATGCCATCCACCTGCGGACGTATCTCAACATACTGCCGCCCCCGCAGACTGGCCGCATATCCGTTTTTCAGTGTCCGGTCGGAAAATTCCACACGAAGCGTTTTGTACTTGGCACCCGGTTCTTGCCGCTGTTTGGAACTGCATGAAGATAGTAGTGCCGCAACTGATAATAAAATGAAGAATCCTTTCATTATTTCTGTTTGCTTATTTATTGTTATTGAATGAAAAATTAGCTTCCTGCAACAGTTGCGGCAAATCTATAAAGATTTTGTATTCATTCTAAGATGTGTTGACGAACAGCCGAAAAGTGTTGACGAACGACAGTAACCCGGCATTTGAAGAATGAATACAAAGAACTATATTTGCAGGAACAATTAAAAAGGCCAAATACGATGTTTCTGAAAGGAATAAAGAAAAAAATAGGGGGAAGAGCTGAAAATGCCGTTACATATCCCCAAATAACCCTCTACGTAGACCTGCTCTTTTGCCTGGTCATACTGCCCCTCACCATAATGCTTGTTCCGATACACAAATGGTTTGTAAGCCAACCCGCTTTTGCAGTGGCAATGGTCATATACCTTTATTTGCTCTATTTTGTGTACCGCAAAGTGAACATCCCGTCACTGTTCATGCGAAAAAGGTATGGACGGATTATCATGACAGTCATCATGCTCCTGTGTATAACCGAACTGATGACCCATTTTCCCTTGCCGGAGAATCCACACTCCAAACTGCCGCTGGATTTCCGCCGCCACCTACATTCCCAAAGCATCTGGTTCCTTTTCCTCATCATATCCGGTTTTGGGCTGGCAACAGAACTCACCTTTGAACTTTTCCGCCAGATGTTCGCCCGTCAGGAAATGGAAGCGGAGAAGAACCGCGCAGAACTGGCCATGTACAAAGCGCAGATAAATCCCCATTTTCTTTTCAACACGCTTAATACCCTGTACGGGCTGGTCATAGCCAAATCCGACCAGACCGAATCCGCCTTTGTCAAATTCTCCAATATCCTCAAGTATATGTACCATAATGCTTCTGTCGAAAAAATAGATGTAAAAAGCGAAATTGAATATATCCGCCAGTATGTCGAGTTACAGCAATTACGCCTCAACCATCACACCAAGGTCATATTCGAGAGCCGCACAGACCAAGAATACGTAACGATTCCCCCCATGATTCTGATTACCTTTGTCGAGAACGCGTTCAAGTACGGGACGTCTTCTTCCGAAGACTGCACCGTGCTCATACGCATTACCGTGGAAGACGGCACGCTGTTTTTCCAGACATGTAACGCCATAATGAGAGAAAAAGAAACGGATGCCCCTTCCATAGGGATAGAAAACTGCCGAAAGCGGCTGAGGCTGCTCTATCCGGAACGCTTCACACTGCTTACGGAAAAGAATGAGAGCAAACGGGAATTCAGAACAAAATTAACCATACAGCTTGCATGAGAAAGATTAAGTGCATAGCCATAGATGATGAACCCATCGCGCTGCTTGTCATCAAACAGTTTTGCGAAAGAAAGGGAGGTATGGAAATCACCACTTTCTGTGATCCCCGCATCGGACTGGAAGAAATCAAACGGACAAAACCGGATCTGGTATTTCTTGACATTGAAATGAACGGACTCAATGGTCTGGATGTTGCAAAAGCCTTACCGGCGGAATGTACCCTCATCTTCACCACCGCACACGCCCGGTATGCACTTGACGGTTTCAATCTGGACGCTGTGGACTTCCTGCACAAACCCATCGCCTATGAACGTTTTGAAAAGGCCGTGAAGAAAGCCATATATATAAAAGGACTTACGGAACCACAGCATGAATTCCTACAAGAAACGATTGTCGTAAAGCAGGAGTACAACACTATACCCGTACCCGTATCCGATATATTTTACATTGAAGCAATGGAGAATTATAGCAGAATATTCCGGATCTGCGGAGAAAACATCATTTCCAGACTCAATATAAAAACCCTCCATGAAATGCTACCGGAAAACCGGTTTCTAAGGGTACACCGCTCTTTTCTGATTCCGGTAAACAGGGTCAGCCGGTTCTCCAAGCATGAAATCCATCTCCAAGGGCTTGAAAGGAGTATTCCCATAGGGAGAAGTTATGCCAAGGACATTTATGAGATATTGACACAGAAACGGAAAACAATCGCGTATTGACGAGGTTGTGCCAAAGTTTTGACACATTCAACCTCGCCCTGTCATATACCCGTCCTGCTATTTCACGCCAAGACAGCCTACCTTCTTATTTTTCACCCGCTTTCCCGTTTCAACTCCGCATGCGTTTCCTCCGTTTTTTTCAGACGGTGCTGCAGGAACTCGTTCAGATCCTTGTGCGGCAGGTAGTGCACCGCCTTGTCCGTCACGCTCTCGCACCGCCGCCTGATCTCCTCCGTCGCTTTCCGGCCCGCACCATCGTTGTCCAGGAAACAGCAGACATGCCCGTAACCTTCCAGCACGTCCAACGCCCCGGCCAGGTTGCCGACCGAATTGAGTACCACGCAATCCGGCACCGGCTGTCCCTGCTTGAGCGCAAGGTAAGAGAGGTAATCCATGAACCCCTCGAACACCAGTACCGTCGATCTCTCATTCTTATCCGTTGAATGCCTGACATGCGAGATATCCTTTGGGGAGGTAGAACCCTTGAAATAAGGATTACGTATCTCCATGCCGCCTTTCCGGTTCCTGAACCCGATCCCGAAATACCATCTGCCTCGCATGCGGTAATGCACCTCCAGGCACTCCCTTGCAGCGATGCCGGAAGGAATCCCCCTTTGGGCCAGATAATCCAGCAGCACCGTATTACGGAGCGGCGAGACACGGAGCTCCTCGAATGCCGGAGGCGTGGCGACCGCCTTCCGGGGTACCGCGGCGGGCGTGAACACGGGGAAGTGTCCCTCTATGCCCTTCAATACGGAGGATATGTCGCGCGTCCCGTACAACCTTTGCGCCAGGTCGATGATGCTGCCTCCCGTCCCCTCGCCGAAGTCGATTCACAGGTTTCTGGAAAGGCTGACCTTGAATGAGGGGGTACGCTCCTCGCGGAAAGGCGAGCGGTACCACAAACTGTCCCCCTGTTCCTTTACGGGGGAGAATCCCATCCGTCGGAGGTAATCCTCCAACGGAATCCTTTTCGCTTCTTCAATGTTCATGACTCGTCGTGTATTTGATAATGGTAAGAATTTAGAATAGCCGTCCGAACCATTTTACCGGATCCAACGGCCGGCCATTTTTTTGCAGTTCGAAATGCAGGTGGTTGCCGGTGGACGTCCCCGTGCTGCCGACCAGCCCGATGCGTTGCCCGATGCGGACCGTTCCGCCTTTCCTTACAAGGATCCGGCTCATGTGCGCGTACAGGGTCGAGTATCCATCCTCATGGCGGATACGGACGAACCATCCGTAGCTACGGCTGTAACCGGCCTCCGACACTTTCCCGTTTCCTGCGGCGTATACCGGCTCGCCATACGGGGCGGCCAGGTCCACTCCCTTATGGAACATCCTCCGTCCCTTAAGGGGATGCGTCCTGCTCCCGAACCCGGAGGAGACCCGGTAGCGGGTACGCCTGCCGTCAAGGGGAAACAGGACCGGGTAATCCGTCAGGACGGCGACCGCCTGCCGCAGCCCTCATCCCTCCGCCCGTTTCCCCGCTCCCGGGACACGTCCGTTTAACATTTCTCCACTGCCTTCCGGCCTTTCCTTTCCGCCATCCAGGCAAGCGGAAAGCGACAAAAGGTGACAATACATGACTATTAATGACAACTTTCTCATAATCAGTTTATTTAATGGCGAAGATAGTAATTTTACCTCCCGAAACGATTCACTCACTTTTAAATTTAACAGTTATGCAAGAAGTACAACCGGCTGCGCAAGGCAGCGAAAACGCCACTCAGGAACAGGGTTACCTGATGGCTTACGACAAGAGGGAGCAGAAAGCGAAAGGTGTCAAGGGCATCGCGGCAAACGGGGAGTTGGAGACGCTCGAGGCCAACGAGCGGAACAAGGGGCAGTTCATCCGCGTGGACCGCTTCGGGAACTTCTTCACCAACTTCGGGAAGAACTTCCTATACCAGTACAACAACCCCACACGCTTCTCCCTCTACCGGATGGAGGAAAGCTGCCCGGTGGAACAGGCGGCGAAAAAGATCGAGGATGCCCAGCAGCCCCAGAACGAGTCCCTGCGGCGCGAGCTCAAAGAACAACCGCATCTATAACAACCATTTCTTCAACGAGCGCGAGATCAACTGGGAGCAGGCCGCGCGTTACGGGCTTACCCCGGACGTGCTCAGGCAGACGGGCGACATGGAAAAGCTGTTGCAGGGCAGACAGTCCGGCATAGCCTACGACATCTCCATGAACACCGAGCTGGGACGTCAGAAAGGGGATGCCAAGCTCTCGCTCTTCCGCGACGAGGACGGGGCGGTCAAGTTCGACCTGCACTTCATCCGCCAGGCGCCGAAAGTCGGGCAGGAATACCGGGGCTACAAACTGGAGGAAGACGTGCTGGAGGCATTGAACCGTACCGGCAACGCGGGCAGGCTCGTCAACCTGGTCACGGATTACCGCACCAGGGAGATGAAGCCCTGCTACCTCTCCAAAGACCCGATAACCAACGAGATGTTCTTCTTCCCGGCAGACCAGGCGCGCCACCCGCGCAAGATAAAGGACTATGCGCTGAGCGACAAGGAGTATGCCGACTACGCCGCCGGAAAAGAGGTTCCCATCGAGTTCAGGTCCTCCAACGGGAAGGTGTACCAGACCTCCATCCAGATGAGCGCGGCCGAGCGCGGTACGGAATTCCTGTGGGAAAGAAGCACGAAGAAGCCGGAAAAAAGACAGGCGCAGGAACAGGCAGCCGGTCTTAAGGAGGCGGCCGGGAAACCGGCCAGACGAACCAGACAGTCCGTGACCCCCAAAATGTAATCTGCCATGGCACCTGCAAAAGAAAACCTCAAGCAGCTGGAAGAGCTGCTGGCCGGGGAAGGCGAAGGCAGCCTCCTTGTCTGCTACGAGACGGGCAGGGACAAGCCCCATGCCGCCTCTTCCTACCAGCTTTATCCTGTCCATCCGGGCCAGGACGGCATGACCTACCAGTTCCTCAGCCTCCTGCATGTCGGGGTGGAAACCGCCCGGATATCGGCATTCATCCCTGATACCCGTATGGAGGTCTACCGCTTCCCCCGCATGTCCGCCCTTCCTCCCTTCTTCCGGGATACCCCTGTCAAGGAGTATATCACCGGCGGGCTGCTTCCCCATATCAGGGAGAACGGGCTGAAGCCGGTGGTAAGCGTCAACCTGCGCGACATGGCCTTCACACGCTCCGAGGGGCTGCCGGTGGAGCCGGGCGGCGTTCTCCGCCTCGATGCCGGGCAGATCGACCGTCTCACGGAGTTCCGCCGGCTACAGGACGAGCTGGCCGCAAGGTACAAATATATCCCCCGGTACAAACTACCTCTGCGCGTCATCGAGACCCCAAAAGGCGTGCTGGTGTTCAGCGGCGGCGATATCGGACGGAAAGGGATTGACAGCTTCTACAAATTCCTGCTGGGCAACTATTTCTCCATTCATATGGAATCCGGTCCTGTCAGGCAATACCGGGTGGATTCCCCTTCCGCGAGGCTGTACGGGCTCACCGACCTCTCCTGCCGGAAAGAGGCGGGAACAAACAGGTACACGTTCGACCCTTTCGACGCGTACGCCGGTATCGGGGCGTCGGAAAAGAAAGGATGGACGCTGGAGTTCGCCACGGACATGGAGCCCTCCGATACGGAATACCGCCGCCTGGAGGATTTCTCCGGCTGCCGTCCGGAAGGGAACAACAGGGACATCTGCCGGCTGCTCGCCCTACGGAGGCATTTCGACAGGGACATCATCCTCGATCCGGCTTTCGCCTACCATTTTCAGTTCAAGAAATTCGTCAGGAGGATGGATGATTGCGTAAACGGCCTTTCCACAGGGGACAGCATGGGAAAAATACTGGACGAGGTACGGGAAAAGTCGGACCGTATCCTGAGAACGGATTTCAGGGTACGGGGGTACGGTACTTCAGACCGGCAAAAGGGGAACAGGCCCGGAAAGGCCAAAAAGAACAGCAACCGTAAACAACTAAAACGATAATACGATGGACAACAGATCATCTTCCGATCCTTATTTCAATCCGCAGCAGCCCGGCACGGTCTGTATCGCCATAGACAGGTACGGCCATTACCTGCCGTCTTCGGAAAATGCCCTGCGTTTCCTGCAGCAAGGCGACGTGGAAACCGGAGTAAGGCGGTTCCTGGACGACAACGTGAAGGCCTCCGCCCTCTGCACATACGTGCCGGACGTGACGCTGCTCGTCTTCCGCTTCCAAAGCATGAAGAACGTGCCGCCACCCGGGCCGGGACAGACGGCCGACCGTTACATACGCGACACGCTCCTCCCTTTCCTTGCCTCGGAAAACCGGTTGCCGGTAAAGGAAATCACCCTTGCCGACGCGGTATATTCCACCCTGACCAGAGGAACGCCGGACTGCTCCGCGCTGAAAAGGTACCTCATGCAGGAGAGCGGCTATGTCGAATTCCTCCAGGAACAGCGCGAAAGGAAAAACATCTACCGCCTGCAGCCGGAATACGTGCTGCCCCTTACGGTAGTAAAGAACGGTTTCGGTTACCTGCTCTTTTCCGGCAACAAGGTCGGCAGGGAAGGATTCAAGGCCTGCATCCAGCATGTGGCGGACCATTACTTCGACCCGCACTACGACATGGGCCGGCTGGACATCTATGAATGCCCCGTCCTGGACGGGAAGCTGCCGCCCCATATCGACACGGCATACGCCCCTTACCGCCACTTCCCGGTAAACGGGTTCGATTTTTCCCCTCACCGCCATGTCGCCCCGTCCGCCCTGCCGGAGGGATTCACGGAAGGGCGGACTCCCCTCTACAGCCATCCGCTGCATCCCGACGCGGAGAGCTTCGGCAGTTTCATCTCACGCTTCAAGGATGACGAGAGGACACGGACGACCGTAAGCCGTGAGAACTACGACATCTACCGGCTGCTGACCGTCATGCGCAACGGTTACATGAACGTCCATGAGAAGCCGTTCACGTACTTCGACACCCTGCTGCCGGTGGCAAGGAAGCTGGAACAGGTCACGCAGGTGAAAACCGCCGCCGCGTTCAACGCGGACGATTTCAGGATCTATTCCTCGGTCATCAGCCGCCAGGCAGAAGCCATCCTGCAAAGGGACTTCGACGTGAGGGGGCACCGTTCCATCGTAAACGAGCTGGATGACGGGGATCTTACCTTCACGGTGGGCCGCGTCAAGCTGAACTCCGTCCAAAGGGCGGTGCTTGCCGACGGGCACGCGATGCACCTGCCGGAGAATGACTCCCCGGAAAACCGCAGCCGGTTGTACTGCATGGCCGACAAGTTCGAAAACCGGCTGGTAACATCGGCAAGGCCGTTCTTCGGCGTGCGGACATACCGGATGACAGATGACGGGCTGATCCGTCCGGTTGAGCCGGAACCGGACGGGAAAGCGAGGAAAAGAGAAATAAAATCCAAAAGTAACAAACCCAAGATATAGCCATGATCAGAAAAAAGAGAGCCGGAACCGGAATGCGGATTGTCGGGAACGGTATCCCTTCCCGGAACTATACGGCCGTGGAGACAGCCCGGGGATTCCTCTTCTTCACCCATACGGAAGAAGGCAGGAGAAGCCTTCAGGAATCTCTTCAGGGAATGGCCGATGCTTATTTCGACCCGTCATTCGACCTGGGTCCGGTATGTGTCCATGAGGCGGAAGGCGTACTCCATGACCTTTCCCCGGTCAATCCGGAGAAAATGTCCCTTGCGGCATATCCCTACGCGCGAAAGCCAGAGGATTTCCGGACGGATGTCCGTTACATGAACGGGATGGAACCGACAGCGGAGGATTTCCGCGGCTTCTGCCGCAATACCGGCTGTTCGGCCAGCCTGCGTAACAGAAATATCACCGATACCCTGGAGGCTTTGGAACGTTACGACAGGTATCTGGAAGCACTCCGGCGCATGCCGGAAGCGGTCCCCCATGAAGGGGACGGAACCCGTGAGACCAGGCTGCAACTACAGAGACTGATGGACTCCGCCTACGATGTCCGGGGACACCGCACGGCAGGAAGGATACTGGATGATCCCGCCCCTACGGTCAATGTGGAAGGGGTGCGGCTGTCCGCCTCCCACCGGAACATTCTTAAGGCCGGCCTCGGATTGTACCTGCCATGCAAAGCCGGGACCGACCCCGCTCATGCGTATGCATGGGTGGACCGAAATACGGACCGCATCGTCTTTGGCAACTGTCCGCCCGGGGACCGTGAAACCGTCGGGCTCAAACGGGATACGGAAAAGAGGACGCATGGTTCTCCAGAAAGTACAAAAAAGAAGACGGGACCCCGTCCCAAAATGTAAAACAAGGAAAAACGATATGGAAAAAGAAACCGATTTAAGACAGAGCGGACCGGTCGTCCTTTTCAACGTGGACAGGCGGGACAGGCTGGTGGACTATGCCGTGTGCCACAGTGACCATGAATGCGGCGATTATCTGCTCCGACAGGCGGAGCTGGCCCTTGGCGGGGCGTATGTCCCCAATGAATCCGTATTCTGCCTGGCAGAGGCGGAACGGACAGACAACGGTCTTCCGGAACTGCTGGACGACTATATCCGAAAAGGCGATATCCGGGAGTTGCCCTCGTTTGACCTGCGCAGCCTCACGTTCATCCATGAGACCACGGAAGGCGGCCTTCCGGAAGGAATGTGGGCCATACTGGAAAAAACGGAACAGCTGCTGGATGATCCGGATACCAGAAAAGCATTGGAAGCGTACCACGGTTACCATGAAAGAAGGGAGAATTCCATGCCTGAGCGTACCGTCTCCGCCGTCCGCACGGACAAGGGCGTGCTCCTGTTCGACGACTCTGGCCGTGGGCTGCAATGTCTGGAGAGTTACCTGCAGTACCATGCGGACCGGTATTTCTCCCCCGAACTCCACGGGCTGGAGAAACTGGAGACATACCATTTCAGCACATCCGATAAGGGCATATCGGATACGGCCGGAAGGTGCGCCACCATGTTCACTCCGCAGGGCCGGCATGAGTTCGTCCCCCAAAAGGCGCATTATCTGCCCGATTCCCTTGTCGCCGGCCTCCGTCCGTCAGCCGTCTGTCCCATGCACGCGGACGGGGAGGCGTTCTGGCGGTTTGTCAAGACCTTCGGCCTGCATGCCACGGACGAGGCGAACGAAATCGCCGCCCTGACCGGAATCCGCGCCAGGGGGCTGTCGGATCCCGGACAGCTGGAGAAGGTATCCGTCCACCGGGCCGGGTTCCACAGCCTGTATGAACGCCGGAAGGCCTGTCTGGAAAGAAATGACCCCATGATGTACAAGGCTCTCGGGCAGGCCTCCAGGGACATGGCGGAGAGAATCCTCAGAACGGAATACAAGGTGCGGGAACACGTGCCTCCCATACAGGGAAAAGGACTTAAGCCCGCGTCTGAACCACTTGCCGGTAAAAAGGCAATAAACAGACGGAAGAAAGTAAACGGAACCCCTAAAAGACGGATATAGCATGGCATGGTTGGAATGGCTGAGACGGCCCGGGAAGGAAAAGCTCGGGAACCTCTATCTGGAACTGCGTCCGGACAACCGGATAAAATCCTTCATGGTAACCCGGCACAGGCCGCAGGGCGCGGATTCCTTCATGGCATTCATCGATTATACCGCCGGGAAGGCCATAAAGGAAGGGAACAGGGCGGTTCCGGACAACCTGCTGCTGGCCTTCTACGGGGTGCCGGAAAGGCTACTTCCCCCGGCAGAAGAACTGCTGGAGAAACGACCGGAGGAGATTTGCAGGTACGTGCTCAAATGCGGTGGGGTAACCGAAGGAAACTCAGTCCCGCTCAGACGGGCCGTCTACCTGCGGGCGCACGGGAGGGAGATAAACCGTACCGGCCTCAAAGAGATGGAACATTCGCCCGGTTACCGGAACTACGAGGCCTATGAAGCCGCCATGGAAAGGCTCTCGGAAGGGAAAAAGGCCTCTTTCCGCCTTACCTTCGTGAAGACGGAACGGGGTGTGAGGGTGTTCAATGACGGCCTACAAGGTCCGGAGCGTATGCGCGGGCTGTTGCAGGACATGGCAGACCGCTTCTATTCCCCCGCATGGGAAGGACTGGGGACGCTTTCCGTGTACCGGATCGAGACGTCTTCCCGGAGGTTACTGGAGATGTCGCAGGATAACGGACGGGATTTCCCCGCCTCGCAGCCCCCACTGGAGATCCTGTCCGGCTATCTTCCGACGGCCTCTTTCGACATGTCGCCCACGGCAGACAACCTGGAGCGTTTCATAAGGGCCAACTCCCTGGCACTCTCCGGGAACAACCGGGAGATCATTACCTTGCAGGATATCGCCCGAAGGGGATACATCCAACTGTATACGGACGAGACGTTCCGTCACAGGAAAGAGTTCGCCGGTATCGAGAAGGAATTCCGTACGCTCGCAAGAGAGGGGGAACTGTACCGGGATCTCCCTTATGAGGACAGGATGCACAATCTTCGGGAAAAGTCCAGGGCCGTCGCGGAGTTCCTCCTGAAAAGGGAAGGAATCCGCCGGGAGATGCCCGCCGTGACCTTGAAGACGGACAAGTATGCGGAAAGGATACGGGGCATAGCGGAAAGTCCGGAGAAGAAGACGGCCTCTCCGGCTACCGGTGAAAAGAAAAAGCGGCCGGCCCGCAAACAGAAGGGCGCGGCTTCCAGACAAGTGAAACCTCAATTATAAACCGCAATGGAAACAACAGATTCATTCACTCCCGAGGACCTGATCGATGCCGGAAGACGCACCATCGACCGCAAGGCGCTGCAGAAGACCATAAGGGACATGTTCTCATACCGGAACCCGTTACGGCAATTCATGGAGGGTTACCGTTTCAATGCCATCCGCTGGAGGGCCGCCAACCTGAAGGAACCTTCCATATGGAAGCGTGCCGGCCTGTTCTTCAATACCAGGGGACTCCCGGGTATCCTCCGTGACAATTTCCGGCAGAACCGCGCGGACCTGCTCGCCCGCTGGGAAAGGAACGTCATAAACGACATCAACCGCTCGCTGATCCGGCTGGGCGGCATACCGCTCTCCTCCAAGCCCCGCGACCTTTCCCGGCAGCTGAAGGACATATCCCGGAAAATATACCGGATGACCACTTATGACCGCTGCCCGAGCCTGCTTCAGGAGAGCCTGCTGCTGTCCACCTACGAGTATATATTCGCTTCGCCGCATGAGAGGAAATTTGGCAACCTGTGTCCCGATGAGATCTGCGGGATGCTCCGCCAGAACGGCGTCCCGCAGGAAAGCCTCTGCTACCAGGACTACGGGAGCATACTCGCCGGAAGGGAGACGGTCCTTTACGAGTTCACCTCTGACGGAAAAGCCACCCTGTATCTCAAGCCGATGGACCATGTGAGGCTGGAGATGACCTCCAAAGGGTATGACATGGTCCCCGTGGGGTTTCCTCCCGCCCGGACTGTCCCTTCCCCCACGGAAAGCGTGGAGAATGCGCCGCGGCTTTCCGAGAAAATCGGGAAGATAAGGAAACCACGGAGCGGAAAGAAACCCGCCAAGGGAGCCGGGAAATCGAGGAAAGGTCCAAAAATAGGATAATCCATAAACAACATATAATAACCTGACAATAAAAATATAAAAAAATGAAAGTCGTGATTTGTGAAAAGCCCATCGTGGCTAAAAGACTGGCCCGCGTATTGGGCGCGGACAAGATGGAAGACGGGTACCTCACCGGAAACGGATACGCCGTCACATGAACGTTCGGCCACCTGCTGGCCCCGGCCTCCCCATTTTCCTGTATAGAAGGGCCTCTCACAAGGGAGATGCTCCCCCTTGCCCTTCCGTCCGGACTCACCGTCCGCCAGACAAGGACGGAGGACGGTTTCCGGGATGACCCCGTAGCCGTCAGGCAGCTGGAGATCATCCGCGGGCTGCTGCGGGAAGCGGACGGGGCGATTACGGCAACCGATACCTCCCGTGAGGGGCAGCTGGTCGCCCGCAACCTTTATGGCTATCTGGGCTTCAAGGGGAAAACCGAACGCCTGTGGCTTCCCTCGCTGACGGACAAGGCGATCCGCGAGGCGTTCTGCGACCTCAGACCGGACAGTCTCTATGAAGGCCTGTATCTGGCAGGCAGGGCACGGCGGGAAGCCGACCGGATCATCGGATACAACGCGAGCCTCGCGCTCGGCATGGCCGCCGGAAAAAAGAACCATTCGCTCGGACGGGTACAGACACCGGTGCTCGCCCTCATCTCGCGCCGTTACCTGGAAAACAGGGATTTTACCGCCGTACCCTATTACCGGCTGGAGCTGTCGGTCCTCAAGGAAGGCAAAGAGCTTGTTTTCACCTGCCCGGAAAAATACACGCGACGGGAAGATGCTGTCGCCGCCCGGAACCGGATCCCGGCATCGCGTGTGGCCACGATAATACAGGTGGAGAGAAAGGGGACGGTGGAGGAACCGCCGCTCCTGTATGACCTGGCCTCCTTGCAGAGGGAGGCGAACCTCCGGACGGGCCTGACGGCCGGACAGACGGCATCCATTCTGCAAAGGCTGTACGAGGAAGGATACATCTCGTACCCGCGCACCTCCTGCCGCCATATCCGGGAGGACATGCTGGAGAAGATGCCGGCACTGCTCTCCCTTCTGAAAGACAATCCGCGCCTTGCACGCCATGCGGAAGCACTGGAAGGCAAGGCTCTGTCCACCCATGCCGCCGATGACGGTAAGGTGAGCGGACATCATGCCATCATCATAACGGAAAGCGTGCCCGGCAAACTGCCGCTTGACGAGCAGATTATCTACTGGATGATCGCCGGCAGGATGCTGGAGGCATTTTCCGATGCCTGTACCGGGGAGGAGGTGAACGTCAGCCTCGAATGCGGGGGAATCCGGTTCGGGGCCGGATACCGCCGGAGGGTGCATGCCGGCTGGAAAAGCGTTTATGGCGAGGCTGGGAAAGAAGAGGACATCGTGTTCCCCTCCTGGGAACCGGACGAGGTGCTGCCGGTAACGGACATATCCGTCCGAAGCGTGGAAACCTCCCCCGAGCCACTCTTTACGGAAGCCTCGCTGCTGTCCGAGATGGAAAACCGCGGACTCGGCACGCCCTCTACCCGGGCCGGTGTCATCGAACTGCTCATCGCACGCCGGTATGTCGAGAGGCGGGGATGCAATCTGCTGCCGACCCCCAAAGGGCTGGAGGTGTATGAAACAGTTAAGGACAAGCTGATCGCCGCCCCGGACATGACCGCCCGGTGGGAAAAGGACCTGCAGGAGATTGAACGGGGAGGACTGGACGCGGACGTGTTCATCCAAAAGATTGAAGAATACGTGCGGCAGATCGTGGAGGAGCTCTCGGAGGTCCGGTTCGAGCATCCCGAGCCGCCCCGCCACCGCTGTCCCAAATGCGGCATGGAAACGCTGACCCTTCACCGGAAGGTGGCCCGGTGTAGTGACCCGGACTGCGCGTTCCTGCTTTTCAGGATGTTCAACTGAAGGGAGCTGACCGACGAAGAGATGCTCTGCCTGCTGGAAGGAAAGAAGACGGATTTCCTGTCTTTTGTCAGCAGGAAGGGAAGACCCTATGAGGCCTCCCTTAAGATGGACGAGAATTATAAGATAGAGATGACATTCAGGGACAATCCGGCAGAAGGATAGTCATCCGCCCGGAACCCGCCTGTAATGCAGACGGCAGACATCCCCTCGGAAACACCGTGTCCCGACCAGTTTCCATGTGGAAGGGTCGGGACTTCCCTCAAACAGGCGGGAACCTTCCCCCTGGAAACAGGGCAGGATATACAGCACCAGCTCGTCAGCCATGCGAAAACGGAGCAGGCTGTCCGTAAGGGGAAGCGTTTCCGGGGTGGCCTCCGCAAGATATACGCCGGAGTGTCCGCGTTTCCATTCCGTAAGGGATATGAAGGAAACTTCAGGATCAAGACGGGACAAGGCATCCTCCCGGATACGGGTGATGCCGTATTTTTCGGGATGTCCCCACAAATCGGGGAATGTCGTCCTGTGGGCAAGATAGCCGTCAAGGGTAATGAAAGCCAGAATCTGAACCGTTGCCATATGGGTATTCAATTTTCTTGTTTCGTAATGGTTCCGGAAAAGGCCATAAAAAGAGCGTGGCCTTACGCGACTTCAAGACGTGGCTCTGGTAAACCAAGAATAAGAGCAGCGCAAGCCACGCTATGACAATGCATAGCATAGCCTTACGCAGAGGTCCCTTATTCTTGTGAAATTTACCAGATTTACAATGTATGAATTGGGCAAGAAAACAAAAACTAATCAAATGAAAATAAATATACTGTATACTAAGTGATTATAGTATATTTATATCTTCACTTGTTTTGCTTGGTTATTGTTTCTTGGCTCTTTTTGGGTGCATTTTTGTTTCTTATTTGTTCCTCAGTCTCGGCTTTTATTTGTAGTTTTGCAGCCGAAATAACGAGTAAAAGAGGAGAAACTATGCCACGAGTAAAAAAGCCTGCAAAAGTCAAAGAACCTATCCGTCTTCGGATGAAAGATTTAGCAAACGGAAACAAAAGTCTGTATTTGGATATCTATCGGGACGGTAAACGGACCTATGAGTATCTGAAAATGTATCTTATCCCCGAAACGGATAATAATGCCCGTGTGCGGAACCAAACGACTATGGCGGCAGCCAATGCGATCAAATCGAAACGGATTATTCAACTTACCAACGGTGAAGCGGGTATCGAAACCCGTGAAAAGGTTTTTCTTCTGGACTGGATGGAGACCTACAAAGAGAATCAGGCGAAACGAGGAAAGAAAGATGGGACCCAAATCCAAGTTACTATCCGCATACTGAAAAATTTCGCAGGTGAACGCATGACAATGGATCAGATCGACAAGACGTTCTGCCAAGAGTATATCGACTATTTGCTGACAGAGTATCACCCCAAAGGGAAACGGGTGTCTAACTTTACGCTTCACACTTACTACCGTATTCTGAACGGAGCTTTGAATGCCGCTGTTCGTGCTGATATTATCAAATCCAATCCTTTTACGAAGATTAACAACTCGGATAAGATACGCTTGCCGGAGAGCAAGCGCTCGTATATGACCATTGAAGAGGTTCGGGCATTGATTGCTACTCCGATGAAAAACGAGGCCGTAAAACAGGCGTATTTGTTCTCCTGCTTCTGCGGACTTCGGATAAGCGATATTATCAGCTTGAAGTGGAAAGACGTGTTTGTCGATAGAGGACAATACCGTTTGGCTGTATCCATGCAAAAGACCAAAGAGCCGATTTATCTGCCACTTTCCCCCGAAGCCTTGAAGTGGATGCCGGAACGTGGAGAGAAGACATCGGAAGACCATGTATTCGATTTGCCGAGCCCAACGATGATAAACACACTTCTCAAACCTTGGGCGAAAGCGGCTGGAATAGATAAGCGGTTCTCGTTTCACACGAGCCGCCACACGTTCGCAACGATGATGCTGACGCTCGGTGCAGACCTCTACACGACCTCGAAATTACTTGGCCATGCTGATGTGAAAATGACACAGGTATATGCCAAAATTATCAATCAGAAAAAGGATGATGCGGTCAACTTGGTAAACGGACTGTTCGATTAGAGCAACCTCCGGATTTTCGTGCTTTCTTACTCTTTTTTGAGAGTGCTGTTTACCGACCGCGCGGGCATATATAATTCTGTTTAGTTTAGTATTTCTCTATATATAGGGCAAGAAAACTAAAGTAAACCGTTTCGTGCAAACATCTGAAAAGAAATGCAGTTGAACTTTGATGACCGAAATCGTACTCTAAAACTGGATTCTTACACTCGAATGCCGGTAGCATTATCGACAAAGAAAAGGCCGTAATTCGACCGCTGAGAAATGAACGGATTATATCGAAGAAGCAAACCCGTTCTTAACCCCCGAGAAACAATTACGGGTAACAAGTTCTTTTTACTCCCTTTTGTCGGTTAAAAACCCATTCGCGAATTGAGGTCTGAAATCTTCCGACAGGAAAAGGTTGTTTATCTATTTGACTGCCATTCCATAATCTGTCATATATCGGATAATCCCACCGCCTCTGCTTGCAGATTGTATGGCAACCCATCCGACGACGAATGTCGGACGGGGTATTAGGCTCCCCCGAAACATTTTTCGTGACACACGGGCAAGCCCGAATTAAAACGGCTGTGGCAAATGTCTAACACCTACTATGAAACTCGAGATTGAGAATCTTCCAATGAAAATACCATAAAAGAGGATCGCTACAATAGCGTGCATGCGCACTGCAATTTGCAAAGTTAAAAACGGCGGAAATTGTCGGAATAGACATAAAACATCTGGCGCAAATTGACAAAATACGCGCAAAACATTTGGCGGATACAAACAAAAGCATTATATTTGCGCTATATATCAACGGTTATGGAGAAAGATACTATATTGTTCAAGCGCAAGATGTACGACCGATTGCTCAAATGGAAGAGGGAGCGGAATGGAGAATCCGCAATTCTTATACAGGGAGCAAGACGAATCGGGAAGTCCACGCTTGCAGAAGAGTTTGCTCGTAATGAGTATGAGTCCTATATTCTCATCGACTTTGCCATTGCACCGGTAGAAGTACGGGAACTTTTTAATGATATATCAGACCTGAACTATATATTTCTTCGGCTGCAACTTATCTATCGTGTGCAGTTAATTGAACGCAAGTCTGTAATCATATTCGATGAGATACAAAAAGCTCCTTTGGCTCGTCAGGCTATCAAACATTTGGTTAAAGACCGTCGATACGACTATATCGAGACCGGTTCACTCATTACCGTTCACAAGAGCAGTCAGGATATCCTGCTGCCGAGTGAGGAGACGCGGGTCGATATGTTTCCTATGGACTATGAGGAGTTTCGCTGGGCGTTGGGCGACACCGCAACAATACCGTTGCTGCGTACGGCATTTGAAAAACGCATACCGTTAGGCGATGCCGTTCGTCGGAGAATGATGCGCGATTTCCGCTTGTATATGCTGGTTGGAGGTATGCCTAAAGCCGTAGCAGAGTATATCAAGACGAATAATCTCGGAGCGGTAGATTTAGTAAAGCGGGATATTGTCTCGTTGTACGAAGAAGATTTTTGGAAGTTGGATGATACCGGCAAAGCAACCGCATTGTACGATGCCATACCTGCACAGTTGAGTAAGAATGCCTCGCGGTATCAAATAGCATCGGCTATACCTGGCGAAAGAGCAGAGCGGGTTGCAGGCGTGGTCAAAATGATGAATGATTTCATGTCAGCAAATGTTGCATATCATTCCAATGACCCGAATGTCGGACTGGCCCTTACAATGGATAATGAACGCTTTAAGATATATGCGTCCGATACCGGAATGTTTGTAACACTGGCTTTCAAGGACAAGGACTTTACGGATAACATTATTTATGAAAAACTGCTGAACGACAAACTCAGCGCTAACTTAGGCTATGTTTATGAGAATGTTATAGCCCAGATGTTGAGGTCTGCCGGCAAGCAGTTGTTTTATCATACGATACCGACTCCGGATGGAAAGAAATACTATGAAATAGATTTCTTGATAGCAGACGAGCATAAAATATCGCCGATTGAAGTGAAGTCATCCGGCTATAAATCGCATACCTCGTTAGATGTTTTCTGTGATAAGTTCTCCGACCGCGTGCAGAACAAGTATGTTATCTACACCAAAGACCTGAAACGCGAGCAAGGGATTGACTATATCCCCGTATATATGACGATGTTTTTGTGATTTTAACAATAACGCATTGAGTTATGGGTAAATTGTTAGATTATATAGCGAAGGAAACGCGAGGCGAATGCTTTGCATCGTTCAAGTATTGCTATGACAATATGTTGCCCCCGAATATCGAGTACGAGGCGAAAGAAGAATCATATATCAATATGAAAGAATTTGCAGAGAGTATACATGACACTCATATGAGAAATATGTCTCTCTTGGCTGAAAAGATGAGGTCTATGCCTCCATTATTCAAATTCTTTCTTGATGGTTCGCGCCGGGTCTATAAGGTTGATGACATACAGTATGATAAAAAGGTTTTTCCAATTGTCAGTGGACAGATTTCCGTTTCTTGCTGTGGCAGAGAGATGAATGATGATAATACATTCCGAAGTTTCGGTAAAGTTTTCGAGGAAGCATATCCGGTAGTCTGCCTACCGATAACAGCTAACGATGAAGGCATTGATAACGGAGTGTATTTTAATAATCTATGCAACAAACTAAACGACTTACCTTTTATTAAAGGCTCCGGAAATAAGTTTGGGAAGGTACTTTTCTATTTAACGAAGATCGAAGGTAATGAAACTCTTGAGAACAAAGGCATCGCTCGTATCCAAGATGAGATGATAGAATGCGAGAAGCGGATTGTCGCAGAAATGATGAGCAAACATTTGCTGACACACGATCACTATCTCATCAAAGACGGCTCGATACAATATAAACCGATGAAGACTGGGGATTATAAAGAATTGGCGCGTATTCGTAATAACTACCGGCATGTTGTAGGAGTGTCAAAACGATTTAATCCCAATTTGATGAAGGACAATAAGAACCAGAGTAGTGCAGGACAGATTGCAAAACTGCCGTTATTCCATCGGACACCTGCTTTTATGTGGAAGCCGGGAGAAGAATGGGGTAATGTAAACTTTGCTATTTGGTATGTTCGGATTCGAGACCGAAGATATACTACTACGCCTTATTCCGGAATATTGAAGATAGAAAAAATGCTTATGACTGGTAAAGAGGCAGAAAATGGACTGGAATCCGATGAGATAGATATGATTACTGCGAACATCATAAACGAACGCAATCCTGTTTGTTATGGCAATGATGCTCGATGGGCAAATCATCTCTATCCGGTTTATATGACAGAGTGTTATTGCAAAAGTCGATTTAAGAGCGATATAAGTTTCATCAATTTATTTTAAGCAAGATAATGGAAGCGATTGGTAAAATTATAGCAACAGAGAAACAGCCTTCGACAATAGAAGAGTTTACCTTCTGGACTCGAAAGGATTTGAAATTAAAGCCTTTTGATGTTGTTGTCGTTGAACATGTGAAGGATGTAAATGGAGAGCCGACAAAGACATTTGGAGTGATTGAGGAAATCTCCCATATGACAGACTCTCCGAGCGCATTAGCAGGCTATATATCAAGCGATTTCGGGCAGGTGGAATCAACCTCATACACAGAGCGTATCGGTATGAACTATGTGAAGTGTAAGGTAGTTGGTAACACGAAGAATATTTACATCCCTGTTCAAGAAGGTAAAAAGGTATATCTTGCCGAACGCGATGAGATAATGGAAGCACTCGGTTTGAATAATGTAAAACATAAACTGCCGGCTGGATATATCGAGATGTATGAAGGTGTAAACAAGCAGACGCTTCCCGTATTTTTCAATTCTCATTTTCTTATTGGACCGGAGGGTGCGCACTTAAACATATCAGGAATATCCGGTTTGGCTTCCAAGACCTCATATGCTATGTTCCTAATGAAAGCAATTCAGGATTATGCAGCCAAAGATGAGAAAGAGTCCGTTGCATTCATTATAATGAATGTGAAAGGAACAGATTTGTTAAAGATAGACCAAAAGAACACTCGTAAGGATGAACTTAAACAGATAAAGCCAATCTATGATCTGCTGGAGTTAGAGTTTGAACCATTCAAGCAGGTAAAATACTTTTATCCGTATTCAAAAGACTTTACTTCTTATACTTATGAAAAAGAAGATATTATAAAGACTCGGATTGAAGCGGGGAATGCATTGCAGTATAAGTATTTATTTGAAACGGATGAAGATAAGGAATGTCTTGACCTGTTGTTTGCTAATGTTGATGACCCGAACGACACGATAGAGTCAATAATTAATTTCATTATATCAAATAGTGGTGGTTTTAGTGGCATTGAAACTTGGGAAGACTTCAAGAGTGAACTATATAAACAAACGCAATCGGATAAAGCCAGCAAAGCTGGCAAAGAAATATCCGTTATGAGTTGGCGCAAGTTTTATCGTTTATTCAATAAAAGTTATCAGAAATGCCAGCAGATGTTTACCAACAAATTAGGTAGTGGTGTACGTTTGCGAGACCAAATTGCCCAAATTTATAAAAACGATGTGATGGTAATTGATGTTGCTAAACTCGACGAAGAATCACAAGGATTTGTTTTCGGCGATGTTATGCGAGCTGTCTATAATCTCAAGTTGGGTTCTACTGACCGTGTTGATTCCGATATTCCTGACCGCATAGTGATATTTATTGATGAGTTGAATAAATACGCATCTACGGATGTGCCGAAGTCGTCTCCGATCCTCCATCAACTGCTTGACATTACGGAACGCGGTCGATCATTGGGCATTGTCCTGTTTGGCGCAGAACAGTTTGTAAGCGACATTCATCGTCGAGTAAAAGGCAACTGTGCAACACAGGCATTTGGTCGCACAAATGCCATTGAAATATCGCGGGAAGATTTTAGATTTGTCCCCAGCGTGTACAAGACGATGCTGACTCGAATGAAACAAGGTGAATATATCATTCAGAATCCGGTGTTCCGTTCTATGTTGAATATAAAATTCCCGCTACCTATCTATAAATATTTTGATTAAGCCATTATGACTGATAACCCAAGAATAGGAAAGGATGTTATAGAATCCTTAACTCTCGGTATGTATGAAGATTGTCGATTCATATATCGAGAGTATATACAGAACTCTGCTGACCAAGTTGATAAGGCTGTCGCTGAGGGGCTGATAAATGCAGGTGAAGATGAGATTCACATTACTATTAACCCCAAAGAACGTTGTATTGTTATTGAAGACAACGCAACAGGTATATCATCAGACAAAGTCATTCCTATCCTGAGAAATATTGCTCATTCGACAAAGAAGCGAGGGGAAGATAAAGGATTTCGAGGCATTGGTCGATTAGGAGGATTGGGTTATTGTTCAAAGCTTATATTCGAGACGACATTCGCCGGCGAGGAGGTCAAATCAATTATGACTTGGGATGCAGACCTCTTAAAGCAAATAATCAATGACCGCGACAATTCGGAAGAAGCGGTTGATGTTTTGGCTCGTGTAACAGATACTATTCACAAAAAAGAGGCTGCGGATAAACACTATTTCAAGGTTATTTTGGAGAATGTAACCTCTGACGAATTGCTCAATGTTGAGCGCGTCAAGAATTACCTTTCAATGGTTGCGCCCGTTGATATATCTTCGCAATTCATATATCGCTCTCAGATCAATAAATTCATAAAAGATAATGGATTAAAAGTTGACGCATATAATATATACATTAACGAAGAACAGATTTATAAGCCATATACGACACATATATACAAAGAAATTCCAGGAAGCAAAAAAGCGATCGATGACATACTTGGAGTCGATTTCTTACTATCAAAAGATAGTGATGGCAATATAATCTATTGGGGATGGTATTCGCTATCTCATTTGGGTGGACAAATGGAGCGAATAAATATTGCACGAGGTATTCGTTTGCGAAAAGAGAATATTCAGATTGGTGACGAGGAAATCTGTAAGAAATTTTTTTGCAACAACTGACCAAAGATTCTCTTTTTACTATTTTGGCGAAATCCACGCTACAAGCAAATATCTTATCCCAAATTCTCGTAGAGATTATTTTGGGGAGAACACATATCTTTATGAGTTTGAGAAGCGCGTGAAACATGATTTTATGCATCTTAAAGATATGTGTTATGACGCATCCGATATAAGAAACAACCTAAAAATTATTGGCAAGGCAGAAGAACTCGAAGAGAAAATAAAAGACAAAAGTGATTATATCTCTAAAAAAGAGCATGTTGATTTAATAAAACAGCTCGAAGAATATAAGAAGAAGTCCGAAAAAGCTATAAAGCAATTAGAGAAAAGACGCGCTAAAATTGAAGATTCTGATTCTCCGTTGGGAAAAATTATCGATAAGTTAATACCGACTTCCGATAAATTGCATAACGGATTACCTTCAACAAAAGCATCACAACCAGACGAGCCTGAAACAACTCCAAAGACAAAATACAGAACAGATAGTCCTATTTACTCGAAGTACAGTAAGGCTGAACGGAAACTCATTGGACGGATATATGCGTCTATTGCAAACGCTATACCCGACGAACGTCAGAGAGAGGCTCTGATAAAAGTTATCGAGGAGGATTTGACGAGATGAGTCGCCGAGTATTACTGCTTGAGCCCAACTACAAGAATAAATTTCCACCAATCGGGCTAATGAAACTCGCAACCTATTTTAGGATGCGTGGAGATGATGTCATCTTTTACAAAGGAGATTTGAAAGAGTTTGTTATCAATCAAATCACCGAGGAATGCGTGGCCAAACTATCAGATCTTGACGGCTCCGTAAACTGGAAGCTACGTTCAGACAAAATCGCTCTATATATCAGGTATAGGAAGCATGAATATTTAAAACAGGTGGGTATTGAGGATTCTGAGATTGCTGCTATATTAGGGCCTTGGGTCGAATATTATAAGAAATTCTATCATTCAGGAGAGTATAAGAAATACCCTCGTTGGGATTGGGTTGGAGTAACAACGCTATTTACTTTCTATTGGGATATCACCATTGAGACTATTGAGTTTGCAAAATTGATGGCGAAAGATCCGAAAAACATTATGGTTGGAGGTGTAATGGCATCTATCCAACCCGATGAGATTGAAAAGGCAACAGGTATTCGTCCTCATATCGGCACCCTCCATACACCATATAAAGACATTGATAAGGACAATCCTTATATCATTGATGAACTGCCTTTGGATTATTCTATTCTTGACGAGATAGATTATGTGTATCCCGATAGTGGCGCATATTACAGCTACTCTACAAGAGGGTGTATACGAAAATGCTCCTTTTGTGCCGTTTGGCGAATCGAGCCGGAATATCAAGAATATTTACCTTTACGGGAACGTATCGACCGAACACGGAAGTTATATGGTGAGCAGCAAAATCTTTTGCTGATGGATAATAATGTGTTAGCCTCTAACAGATTAGAAGACATCATTGAAGATATCAAATCTTGCGGATTTACCAAAGGTGCTAAATATTATGAGCCAAACTGGTATACAATTGCTATCAGAAATCTTCGTTTGGGAATCAATAACCGTGCATATATTCGCAAATCATTCAAGTTACTTCAAGAACTGAATAACTATAAATCGTTCAACGAGAAAACAAGGACTGAAATATACGCATTACGGGAAAAGAATGGTTTCCTGCATCCCGAAACCTGCACGCGAGAAGCTTTGATTGCCACATACAAAGATTTTGCACCCTATTTCGATGTCAAGTTCAAGAAGCGGTTAGGTCGTCTGCGTTTCGTGGACTTTAACCAAGGTGTTGATGCAAGATTATTCAGTCGTCGCATTGTTAAACTATTGGCAGAGATCCCAGTCCGCCCTCTTCGTATCGCTTTCGACAACATTAAAACGGAGCCGGAATATACTAAAGCGCTTACGATGAGCGAGGAGTATGGAATGAAAGATTTTTCCAATTACCTTCTCTACAATTTTACCGATAAGCCGGAAGAGTTGTATCATCGTATGCGAATAAATGTGGATTTATGTGAGAACCTGAATGTTAGCATATACTCATTCCCGATGAAGTATCACCCGATTACAGGTGAACATAGCCACGACAGAGATTACATAGGCAAATATTGGAATCGTAAGTACATTCGCGCAGTTCAGGCTATTCTCAATGCTACAAAAGGAAAAATAGGCAGAGGTGTATCGTTCTTCGAGAAAGCTTTCGGTCGAAATGAAAGAGAATATATGGAGTTGCTCATTATGCCTGAAACATTCCTGTTGTTCCGATTTTTCTTTGAGCATTTGGGATATACACAGGAATGGCGCAAAGCCATGTTGGAATTGACTGATGAAGAACGAACGGAGTTATATCCAATAATTTTCAAGAATGATTTCAATCATATAGAAGAATTGACAGACAATAAGAAATATCTGCATATATTACAGTTCTATAAGAATTATCGAGGCGATATAGCAAACCCTAAATCAGAGTTATACAAACTCAAAAAAGAGTTTGATGAATCAATGAAGCATAGTTCATATAGCAATTATAAGAAAAGTAATTATTAATTATGGAAATAAAAGATTTTTCTGATGCAATAATTAAAGTTGCATCAATTAATAATGACCGCATAAAGGCATGGGATGATTTTAGGAAAGGAATGGAGTTGTATGATAAAATACGATGTATACTGAGTATTAGAAACCAATATCAGGCAATTGCTTATTGGCTCTTTTGGAATGAACTTACCAAAGGCTATTACACGTCGGAAGATAGTGCATTAGGAAGGAGTTGCCTTGATGGAATTGCTATTTGCAACCATGAATTAAATGCAATATGTAGCAAAGCTGTCACAGATAAAGTGCAATCAGAAATTTTGGCAATATTATTCCATCGTTAGGATTATGAGTAAACGGAGTAGGGAATCATCCCTACATTAAAAGAACATACATTAAATATTTTTTAGGATTCTATATCAAAAATAAATCCTGCAGAATTGTGATTTGGACTTTCTGGCTTCTGTCCATGGTTCATATCTTATGCCATAAAACGACATATAACCTTTACTCCGTGAATCGGAGTTTGCCACTTCCGCTTTGAGATTCAACAGCTACAAAAGACTTTCTCTACTTGTAGTAAAAGAGGCAATTTACCATTGACATAGGCGAAATAGAGGAACGTCGTGCGGTTCAATGCCGTAATTCAACGGCAGAATAAAAAGGTTGATGTAGGTGATTTTTCGGTGTCGATAAGGCATCTTGTAATGCAGGATGCATTGGTTGTGAAACCAGCCGCAACTCGGCATTTCGCGCACCACCACCAGCAGGTTGTAGGCCGCAGCATCTCTGTGGGGCGTGTCTCCGACCAACTTGCCGAAAAGCAGGATGTATCCGGGATCGAAATACCCATCAGTCAGGTGATATACGATTCTGGCGGCTTCGGCAGGGGTATATAGCAACTCGGTAAGCAGTCAAAAATTGGCTATTGATTGAAAACTCTATCTTCGCTTCGAACAAACATTTTATAATTTATGTATAGCAGTGAAGATCTTGAAAGGTTTTACTTTCAGTACCAGACCGAGGCTTTGCCTCATGGAGAATCTCTCCAATCATTTTGTGTTAAGAACAAAGTACCTTATAACATTTTTCAGAAATGGTACAAGGATACTCGGAACAAAGTAGTTGAAGTCCAGATTGATGGTGTTCCTGAAATTGGCCGTGGGGAAAAACCTAAGACTGGTGACCAAGCCCGACCGGAATCACAAAGCAGAAATAATGACAACCCTGTACGTATTTGGGTTGACCTTCGTATAAGCAATGGATTACATTTGTCCCAAAAGAATTTAAGCTACCAGGATTTAGTCCGGATGGTAGAGAAACTGGAGGGGCTATGTTGAGTGTTACCGGTCTCAATCATTTTTATTATGTCCGTGATTTCACCGATATGCGTTGTAAACACAGCCGTGTGTTGTCTATCATTCGCGAACGGCTTCACAGGGAACCCAGTGATGGTGACGTTTTTATCGTCATGTCGCGCAATCGAAGAATAGTTCGTATGTTTTCATTTGATAATCGTTCATATAGCCTGTTTGAAAAGAAGTTTGTTGCCGGCTATCAGTTCATGAAAGTGGAGCGAAACGGATTAGAAACTGTTTATCGGATTGACTGGAAGGATGTGGTTTTGATTCTTGGAAACCCTATAGTTAAAATATTAAAAATCAGATAATTAATTCCTTTATCCACTTGCGGCTTTGCGATTATTTTATTACCTTTAATGCTGTAAATCAAAGGTTTAAGTATGACCGAGCTGCAAGATATAATTAAAACAAAACGAGAGTTGTTGGGTAGGGAAACCTACTCACGCAACCCTATAAATTATAGTGCAGGTATGGCAGAGGATCAGAAAGACCGATACATACAATACCTTGCTGAGCAGAATCAGGATCTTCGGTTGACAAGTGATGCCATGAAGCTTGTTTTGGAGGATTTTATGGCCGAGATGAAGGAACTGAAGGCTCAGATGTCCTCTATGCAATCGAGACATGCCGACCTTGAGAATCGGTTTTCAGAAGAGCATAAACTTCGTAAATCGGCTGAACGTAAGATAAAATCACTTCAAGAAAGACTTGATTATGCCAATCAAGAACGTTTTGGTGATCGACGTCAAAAGATCAAATCTAAAGCTAAGACGGATGATTCAGATCGGAACAAGGAGAAAGATGATTATGATGGAACCGATGATACGCTTCGCACGGATTCGGTTGGTCATAATCCATCTCAAGAGGTAAAAGGGTCTTCCAAGAAAGAGCGTGATTTATCCAATCGTCCTGACGGGTATAAAACGATGGGAGTGGCCGGAGAGACGATAGAGCATCCTTCCGATTTGGCAAAGGTTCCCGGCCGCATCATTGAAAGAAGAATGGTGCGGGTATACAGTTTCCGTACTTTCCTTACGGAAGAATGTTTCGAGATGGTTCATTATGCAGAGCCCGGTAAAAAGCCCAAGTGGGGTTATTTCCCTTCCGAAGGCCATCCTGAGGTGGTAACCAATTTTGAAGGCACCAAGGCCACTCCTGAATTTCTGCAGGCCATTGCCTATGAAGTTTATGTAAAGAATGTGACCTTTGGCCTTCTTCACCAGTGGCTGATAGATATGGGCATGACCATTTCCAAAAACACCTTGCGCAACTGGCTTAAGAAAGGCAAGAAATACCTGGATGAACTGGTTTGTGTATTGAAGTCTATAGCTTTGGAAAAAGACTCGATTGTGAACTGCGATGAGACCTGGTGTAAAGTGCGTAAATATGACCACTATAAGAAGTGTTACATTTGGGTGTTGGTCAACAAGGCTCAGAAAACAGCCATTTTCTTCTATGAGAACGGCTCGCGCGGTCGTGAGGTACTTACAGGCTTTTTGGGTGATGCAGAATTGAAGAGTATAATGTCTGATGGATACAATGCTTATGTGTTTATCGGCGACGAGCTGAAATCGGCCCAGTTTAAAGATACCATACATCAAGTTTGTATGTCACATGCCAAAAACAAGTTTGTCAAGGCTTCCAATCAGGGTAGTGAACCGACTGCCGGACGCTTTTCCGAAATCTTAAAGGAGTTCTTTATGAGGGAGCGTAAATACGATGATGCCGGATTAACTCCTAAGGAAAGGTTGCGGGAAAGGCAAAGCTTGGAAACAAAGGAACTCTTGATAGAGCTGCGCAGCTTGCTAGACTGTGAACTGTCACGGGATTCAGAGTTCAGAAGCCAATATTATACGGAAGCTCTTAATTATCTGAACCGGTTCTGGAAAGAGA